>JAABUK010000193.1_pt1 | contig 147347 bp, 172 predicted proteins | sample 5559141 | NCBI WGS metagenome assembly JAABUK01 (sample SAMN10711869, study PRJNA513367) | rock metagenome | isolation source: Antarctica rocks | place: Antarctica: Victoria Land, Pudding Butte nord | collected 2016-01-03
TGCGGCACCCCAGTCGCTGACGTGGTCCTTGGAGCATTAGTGTCACCTGAATCAAAGCTGTCTACTGCTGTTCTTTGCAAACTCTCCAGAAGTGCTATCTTAGTCTTGTCAACTTTCACCTCCCTGAAATTTTGTGAGCTGATTGCTCCACACGATACGGCCTTGGATGTGGGGCCACTGCATGCCCTTTCATGTCTCAGCACACTGCACCTAAAGGCGGGCAGCTTCAGAGGGGTTGGCCATCTTGCCCACTTGAGTTCATTGCATCTGTCGGAAGCAGTGGCATGGGCTCAGGCTAATCAGCTTGCACCAAACACAACAGTGATTCCAGTGCCACTAGAAGCGCTGCAAAAGCTCAGTCTTACATGGTCAAAGCTTTTGGGCCCCCAAGCACATGGCCTGTCCGCATTTACATCTTTGCAGTCTTTGAAGTGCCACTGCAGCACAATTGAAACCGACAACATCAGTGACTGTATGTGCACTATGGCCAACTACCGCACACATTTGCCATCCAACCTGGCCGCTTTGGCATGTTTGACTAGGGTATGTCTGGTCATTCGAAGTAGAGTGTATGGCACCTTTCAGCTCCACGGGGTACAGGCCATACCTGGACTAGTGCACTTAGACTTATCATTTTTGTCCAAATGTCGTATCGAGTTTGACAAGGGTTTCACTTGTCTCAGCAAGCTGAAGACTTTGTCTGTGTCTGGACCTGGTCATAAGGATATAAACTGCACTTTTGCACTAATGACACCATGGGAGTCCATGCTATCCCTTGAGGAAGTCCGCTTTTCTGCCCAGGAACTTCAATTTGGAGAGAACATGTTAGGTTTGAGCAAGCTGCCACATATCAAGTGTCTTTTCTTGAGGGTCCAAGGAGTGATGGATGCTGCTACTAGCAAGTGGTTGGCAGCTTTGACACAGGTGATGGCAATAGAACGCGCACAGGTGTGGTGTATATTTGGGAATGGAGCTGACAGCGACATTAGATCTGATATGGTTAATGAGTTTGATCCTGATGACTGAAAACACATCATTCTGTATGGTGTGTCTAGCCCTGCAGGCGACATGCCATGTTAAGCCCTGCAGGTATTGTTACCTTGTACCGTGTTATGTAACACAAATGATCTTGTTCGAACTTTGTCTGAATTCAGTCAGAAGCATGTTCGCATTGCTGCGGGTAAAGATCTGCAAGAATGCATGAAGAGCACCATCCAGGGAAACTCCACAGATTGCGCTTGACTGGTATGATCGGCTTGATGTGTGATTGCAACTGCCATCTGACCATGCAATAGATCCCAGGTGTCGCAGCAAACCATTCAGGTGAAACTTAAATTGAAACGACATGCTGGGAACGGACGTGATGGCTACCTCTCTCTCTGGGTATCTATCATTGGGTATTTGTGATAAGGTGCACATACACATTCTATGAACAGTCTGTATCTACCAGGAAATAAACAAACAATATGTCATGAAGCATCAGATGATGCATCGAGACACTTGCAAAGCTTGAGCACCTATGCTGCCTAAACATACCATCCAGTGATAAGTACAGACGAGAGTTGAAAAATAATGCAAGACATTGGAGCTAAAAAGCAAATGCCCTGAGGCCACAGCTGCTGGGTGCTATCAAATAAAGGCATACTTGCAGGTTACGGTAGTCAGTACTGGAACATCAACTTTTGGTACGCAAGGGGAAACCAATTGTTCAGCAAGGCATCGGAATTTGGATCCTACATTCAAAGGTTCGAATCCTTTCTCCCCAGGGTAAGCAGGAATTCTGTGTAATGGTTGCTTTGCATCAAAAAAGGCTGAAAGAGCTACCAGATATCACGCTGATACCTGCTGCTTCTGATCAGATCCTTCATTTTCTCTTCAGTGTCTGTACTGCTGAAACCTGATGTGGTTTGCATCATGTCAAGCAAAGCAGCATGCACGTCCTTGGCCATGTTTTTTGCATCACCACACACATACACATGCCCTCCTTGTTCTTGAAACAGTACCTCTGCAATGTCTGTGGCCTGTTGCTGCATTTGGTTTTGCACATATACTTTGTCAGCAGCATCCCGAGAAAATGCCACAAACAACTTCTGCAACACGCCATTTCTGGAGTACATCGCCAGCTCCTGCTCATATATGTAGTCTTGTGACTTCTTTCGACAGCCGAAGAATAGGTATGCAGGACCCAGCTTAATACCTGCAATAAGCATATTCATGACGTTTGATTGTAGTGGGCAACTGCATCAGATTTTGATTTCTGACAAGGTTGCAAGAGTGTGTGCTTGTGAGGTGAGACACATGTTACACACTGCAGTGCAAACTGCAAGGATGGCACATGACAGCTGCAGTTGAGTCAGACGGTAGTCACGAAGCTTTATCATTACTGTATCTGGTTTAGACTGTCAGGCAAGCATGACTTGCATGCTGCGAGGGATTGCAGGCTGCATGAGACTGTGTGAGTGCAGATCAAGCAACAAAGTCTGAAGCAAAAGCATGGAGATACGCTGGATCTTTGCACATATGCATGTGCTGGGGGTACAATAAAGCACCTTCTCTACGGTTGCGATATTACAAGCAAACAAAGTAAAAGCAACTTGCCTGACTTGAGCAGAGCAGCCCGTTCTTGCAGAAAGCCTCTGAAGGGGGCTAGCCCAGTCCCAGGGCCCACCATAACAATTGGGGTACTCATCTGCTTTGGCAGCTTGAAACTGGAATGCCTTACAAAGATGGGTATTCTATCACCCACAGACATCCGTTTCAGGTAGTTTGAGCAGACACCCTCATGGTGTCTGCCTGTTGCTGTGGTGTCTATGACCACCGCACAGGTGACGTGAATGCTGTCGGGATGCTGCTTGGGAGAGGAGGAAATGGAGTAGAAGCGTGGCTGCAGCCTTGGAGCCATTGTGCCAAAGAAAGCACCTACAAACACCAATCCAAAGTTGGTACACACCTGACACAGAACGTACCTGGAGGACGGCCTGTGCAAAGATGGCATGTGAAAAGACAGCCTGTGTAAAGACAGCCTGTGCACGCATCAGCCTGAAGTTCGTTCCGCCAGAGTGGCAAATTGTTGCTGCTTCTCCACGTTAGCCATAGAACACTGCTGAGGCAAAGACCATCTGTTAAAATTGCTGCAAATCATACCAACAATATGCCAAGGTGCTGTAGAGCATCAAGCACATATCATTGTATCCATTTGAACGGCTTTCAACAGGCATTGCAGCGCCAGACGCACTGCACTTCCTTCTTGAACCCAGGGGTCAATTAGGCATGCATGTATATGTGCACGTGCCATGAAATGGTGACACGACAAGTGTGGCCTGTCACCAGCATATCGTTGAGTAGTGGCCACACCTAAAGATGGCTTGCAGGATGGGAAAGCCAGCAGCACTTCCAGCAGACTCCTTCTGGGACCGCCCACCCATTCAGTGAACTCAGCTTTGCCTTCTGGACTGGCCAGATGCTGCAACCTGGCTGCCTCTTTCTCATCTGATGCTGACGCAGCTAGTGCAGGAAAGCAGGCCTTGCGTGCTGGTGCCCAAAGGTCTGCATACCTTGCCAGAGCTGATCGCAGGCTGACCGGACCTACAATAAGCAAAGAATTTTGTAGATTTTAGCCATCTGAAATTTACACTGCATCACTGTGCTGTCGCTCTGGGTTTTGGAGCAAATGACTGCAATGCTTGCATGCTGATGTTGCTGAACCACCTCATTTGTCAAGGCTGCAGGTTCAGTCAGTATCCAAATTGAGATTCAGATACAGGGTATTGGGCAGGGTTGACATCTTGTTGCATACTGTCAATGATGCTTTGAACATGGTGGGCATACGGGTGACTAATTTGTGCGCACATAAGCACTACAGACGGTACCTGGGAAGGGTGGCGTAAGCTCATTTGGGTTACCATCTGGTAGTTCCAGATTGAACACCATGTCCAGGGGCATCCCCAGAATTCTGCCAGCATCTTGCACAATCCCAGGGCCATTTTCACAGAACAGCCCTACATGATCTCCAGCTTCATATTGCACTTCAGAACCCCGTATGTCAATCTCCACATGCAGACACGACCTGTCTGACTTCTTTGTGTGCAGCTCGCGCAGGACGCTAATGCGTGCATTGTATGGGTTGTTTGCACTGCTGCCGCTGTTGTTGCTATCTTTCAGTGGGTCAGCTTCTTGGGCATCTGACCCTGAGAGCAGCTGCACTGTGTAGGCAGGTATGGAGCCCTTAGCCATGATTGCTGATGAGGGTGGTGCGCCTCCCTGCAAGCAAAGGCTGCTGTTGAGGTCAAGCAGCCAGATGCCAGTGTAAAAGCCTTCTGCATTGTGGAGCCAGACAGACATGTCGCAGTGTATATTGGCATGTGCATGTAGCTACAAAAGCTGTGAAGTACCCACGTGCAGCATGCAAACACAACTCACGCTAACTAGATTGTCTTGGAAAGCTGGCGTGATCACAGGTTCAATCACCTTACTGCAGATACTGTGACAGAATGACCAACATGTCTTGTGGCATGGAGGCACAACGCAGATGCTGGACCCAAGTGCTTGAGCAACTGAGATTCGTACCTCCTTCTGATCAAGCAGGCTTGATGCGTCTAACGCGCTGTACAGCTCAGTCCGCCAGCTCTCAAAGTCTGCATCAATGTCTACGTCATCATCACCATCTCCTCGTCTGACAACTGGTTGTGCCCCCAGCTGCTCCATAGCAGCGTGGACTTTGAGCCCAACTGCACAGAAGTGCTCATACTGCTTGTTCCCAAGACCAAAGACACCATATGAGACACCCTGCAAATAGGAGTGAGTAGGGCATGTGCAGCTGCTTGTAAAGACTTTGCAAAAGTTAAGCAGTCGTTACTTGGGCAGACTGCAAACAGCAATATGACATGGCTTTGTGGAGACTGTTGATGTTTGCACCTATCATGGTGATTGTGAATTGCTACTGCTGCCATGAAGCGCAAAGAGTGAGCGTCTGTGTACGAGGTCAGCGAATGAGGCAAGAAGGCAAACCTTCAGGAGTGATTGTCCCTCTCCAGCCTCAGCTTCCTTGCCTGCTTTGATGAGCCAGTTATAGAAATCAGCAGCATTGTCTGTAGGCTCTCCATCGCCATATGTTGCCATCAGAAAGAAGACTAGTTGCTCTTTACACAAAACCTCCTCTGCTTTGTAGTCCTCGATGTCAACTATGGTATAGTGGTTGCTGTCGCTATATCTGCTGGACATCTCGTTCTTGAGCTGCTTAGCAAATCGCTCAGCAGTCCCGGTCTGGGTGCCATACAGTAAGGTGACTTTAGGACCTGCAGGCTCCGAAGTGTCTGCAACCCCGTTTTGCTGCAACGCCTTGCCAGCGGCTATGGCAGATGAGTCCGATGCTTTGCGATGTCGCAGAAAGAAAACGATGGCGGAGAGCACAACCAGCACAACAGATGCCAGTCCCAGAGTGGGCACGAAGTTGCCAGAACGTAAGAGTACATCTAGTTCTGCGTGTGCGGACATCGCTACAGCAGCCACAGTCTCCGTGCAGCCGGTCTGTGATGTGTGTTACATCAATGAGTCTGGTTCCTGCTGCCCTACAGCACCTACAGCTTATGCAAACGAGCTTGTTCGGCAGTAGTGGCTAAAGGCTTACACACTGGCGGTGAATTTCTGGCAATTTCATGTTAGGTCTTACCAAATCATTGGTCATACGGTGTTCACCTTTTGTTCGAAATGACAAGCCCAAATTTGTACCATAATGTACAACATTCAAACGCAAGACATGCAATGATGATGGCTGAGGCCAAGCCGCTTGTCGATGGTGGCGACCAGGGTTACTTTGACCTTGTGATTAGGTCTCAGGCTTGATTGCGATATGCTTTGTGTTGCATAACACAGCCTGTGGCTAACAGTCCTCACTGTAGTGCATGCTTCTTTCACAGTCCCTGACGTTGTGAACACAAGATTTGAGATCTTGAGATCGATTTTAAAGAAAAACACGGTAACGCCAACATAACGCCACCATGTACGCCTACATGGCATGCACATGTTTGCTTAGAGACCCAACGACAGCGATCGCAAGTGTGAGCATACCTGTCGCGCTCTCATGTGCGCAGCGCGAGGCGCAGGTAATGGTTGCAAGGCAGGCGGGGCTTTCAGGGCCGCCAAGCAATCAATAGAAGATCAACTGAGTCACTGCCAGCCATGACAGTGTCAGTGTTAGTGGTGGCAGAGAAGCCAAGCTTGGCTTCTTCCATAGCACAACACCTTTCAGGAGGCCAGGCAAGCTCTAGCCCCTGTTGACACGCATCTTTGCTAAATCTAATTGGAGCTTGTATTGTAAAGCATGCATGTTCCTGGCAGATGTACTCTCGAAGTTCGTTCCTGGAGGTTCACGAGTACGATGGTGCTTTCAAAGGTCGAAACGCCCATTTCAAGATGACATCTGTCATTGGGCACGTCCTGAGCATAGACTTTCCAGCCAAATTTCAAAACTGGGACACCACTGATCCATCGACTTTGTTTGATGCACCAACCTTGAAAAATGAGTCAAGCCCGAAGGTAAATCTTTTCTATTACGCAGAAAGCACTGACAATGTCTCCGTCACTGGTACAGACACGCTATGCTCTAGACTGGCCCAGCTGGCAACCATTTGAGCATGGCTTGTTGTTTTGCAGGCCCATGTCTGCAAGCACCTGCAGTTAGAAGCAAAAGGATGTGACTTCCTGGTGTTGTGGCTAGACTGTGACAGGGAAGGCGAGAATATCTGCTTTGAGGTGATTGGCAATTGGGCTGCAGCAACAGCTGCATGCTGCATTGTGTTACGCCCATACCTGCTGCATCTTGTCCCTGTCTACTTGTCAAGGCTACCTGTATGTTTACAGCTGATTGCATTGAAGTCATTCTATACAAGACATATTGCGGTCCAATGGGCTGGCACATCTGTTGCTGCATGACGCCTTCTACCGCAGTAAGTGACTTGTACGTAAAAAGAGGTGTCTACATGCAGTAATTTCCGCCATGCATGTCTTTTGGCATGATCCAGTGCAGCTGCTTTATTGCATCCTACATGTATAGCTGTATGCGTCAAGGCACATTCATCGGCATGCATCCTGCTTTGTACATGACATCAAGGCTCTTGTTTCCAGGTGATGGATAACACCTTGAGATGGATGCACAGAGTTGAAGGTCAGCAAGTCTACCGGGGACGCTTCAGTGCCATCACAGCGCCTGAGATCAAAGCAGCCATGGTATGTGCACACCAAACAAAAATGCATAAATCTTACCTAGGTTTGCCAAAATAGGCCATGTGCCTTCTGCCATAGGCCATGTGTGGAATGCTGTCAGTCACTCCCTGGTGCCATTCCTTACAACTGTTCATGGGCTTGTCTGCCTGTTTTCTTGAAGATTATCTGACTGGGGTTCAAAATACCCTGGATCTAGTCAGATCAGAGCATTTGGTTTGTTGTCAGTGACTCATGTCCATATGCAGAACAAGCTTGGAGAGCCCAACAGGAATGAAGCCCTGTCAGTGGATGCACGGCAGGAGCTGGACCTCAAAGTGGGCGTTGCCTTCACCTGATTCCAAACACGCTTCTTCCAGGTGCATTCCTCTGCTTCACTTGCAGCTTTTCAATCGTTGTGGGTGCTAGATAGGAGCGGGCTTTTCAAGCCTGACTTACCAAGGGATGTCCCCTAGAGCTTATCATCAAAGAACTGGAAAATTTGCATAAAAATACAGAAAGTAAACCTGACACGTCACAACGCCGCTGTAAGCAAAAACTTGAGCTCATCAATGTTGACCATCAGCTTCCTGTGATGTTGCCATGTTGCATTCTCGGCATGATCCCTGTCATATTGGATTTACTACAGTTATGCCAAGGAGGGTACGCACCTTCATTCATTTCAGCTTCTTGTAACCTCTTGCAGTTCTCAAAACGATCTCTGTAAGACTGGATTTACTGCAGTCATGCCATGGCGAGCAGACAACATTGTCTATTCTGGCTTCCTGTGAGGTTGCCAATTTGCAAGTCTTGGCATGATCCCTGCAAGGTCAGATTTACTGCAGTCATGCCATGGAGGCTATGCACCTTTGTCCATTCCAGCTTCCTGGGATCTCACCATTCGGCAAGTCTCGGCATATTCCCTGTTGGGTCAGTTTCACTGCAGTCATGCCATGGAGACTACGCACCTTGTGATGGTCACGCTTTTCAAGCAAGCTTGTGTAATTTTTTTTGAGTTCCCTGTTCAGACAACCTTGCCCTTTGGTCTGCGGTGTGCGTCGCAGCTTATCGGGACCTTCCTGAGGCTCAGACACAGATGAAAGAGGAAGAGACAGCGCAGCAGCTTGTGCTCAGTAAGCATTGTGCAATGGGCTGCTGTGTACACTGCCAAATATTACTGTATCTGACATGTGTTTGCATATGTGCAGGCCTGCAGAAGTTCAAGGACAAGATCACAATTTCTAGGAATGACTAGTCAGGACCGAATGCAACCAAGCTGAACTATGGCATGACGGCACCAGTCTTGCATTCATGGTAAGCTCTCCCCTTTCTCCCGCTAGTCTCATGGATGACTTTGCTCAGATGCTCTCTCACCTCATGCTCTTCGTTGGACTTTGTGGCCAGCCTGGTCAAGGTTTATCTTGTGCTTGCAGGTACACTGAGCACACAGTACAGCACAGCACTTACACTTGTGGCGGGTTCGCTCTCACAGTGCTGATTTAAGCTGCTGTCTCTAGCTCTTATCAACACATGCAAGATAGCAGTACTCCAGAATGTAGAGCCTACATAGCTCGGTGTTTGCTGCAGCAGTGGCGACGTGGAAGGCTATTGTGTCGACTCGGTGACAGCTCACTTGTAGGTCAGTCTGTATTGCAGCTGACTTTGGTTCCCCCATGTCGTATCCTTTGCGACGGCCTGAAGTGCAATTGCAATCCTAGGTCTCTCCAGCAGCCTGTCAGACTGTTAGAATTTGACAGCAGCAGAGGGTTCTGAAGCTCATGATGAACTGGACAACGGCACAGCGTATGCATGGATACCACTTATGTGCTAAGCTATGCAGCCTTAACAATGGTCACTACAGAAAACTACACTTTCTGAGACCAAGGCTATGTTGTCACTGTTTGTGTACCAACAGCCAGCAGTGTCACACTTATGCATCTCATACCTTTTTGCAAGCATGTCAATCGCTGTCATACGGGCATACTCATGTAGCAATTGCTCCTGTGCATATGGATGCATGGCGTGCATGCTTATCCTACATAGATGTACACATGCTCCGATTCATTCAAATCCATTCGTGTGTGTTATCACAACCATAGAACTTTCCATGGTCATAACAACCTGCAGCTGCCGCGTGCTACTTGCATCCTTGAAGGCAAAAGCAAGACCCACCTTTGGTTTTACCTACCTCGTGATTGCTTGTTGTCTCTTCCTGGCACACATATGTGCATACATGGCCTTGGCAGGCAGCGATAGATTCCTGGAATTCGGTGTGCATGAACACCCATCATAGAATCCTCTCGCTGCCTGATCTTGTTCGAAGATCATCAGGTCATCTTGGTTCTTCTGCATACATGATGCAATTGGCCTCTGGCCGTTACCAAGGCATGCGAGCGTTATGGCATTAAGACAAAACAAAAACAACCGTCAAAGGATCGCGAGTATGGGTCACACTCAAAAATAGGGCCTGCATGTAACGCCTGCGATAGGTCATTCTGGGTGCTCTGTTGCGCGGAACTGCCGCTGACAGGCAATGGAATTCGGGAAGGATGTGGTGAGCCGCCAGCGCGCTTGCTCAGCCGAGTTGGTTTTGTTCAACGCAGCTTATGTGTATATTGACGTGCCATAGGGCCTACCAGAGTCGTCACCATGACTAACTCAGGTGTGCTTGAGCTTCATGCTCCAAAGCATGCTGTTGCCGCGACCTCTATCAACGATTTTGTTTACCCAGCAAGATGCTTACCCCAATGTAAGCCTGCAGGAAGAGACGCAATGTCTCGAAACAGGAAGCACCACAGTCCACACACGCAACAACGGAGAAGCGGGCAGAGTCATGGCAGTCCTCGAGTCTTCGCGTCGTTGAGAGCAAGGTTGGAGTCCATGGTGTGTCAGCTGGCGTGTCCAGTATTGCCTCCCCTCCTCAGCTGTCTCAACATAGCATCTGACAGCATAAGCCTGCACAACTCAACTAGCGTGCCTGCTTGCAGAAAACAGTCAGGATGAGCAGACAATCCAGAAGTGTCATCAGAGGGCATTTCCATGAGGGCACAACAGGTCATCTGCACAGAGTGTGTGCCAGGCTGCGACTGAGGGCGAATGACTGCAGCAGGTCTCAGCTCATTGAGCACGTGTTGGACGATGCAAGGCAGGATCAAGGGGCTTATCGCCTACTGTCAAAATTCAACTTTGACAGCCTTTTTGAGATATTAAAGATGAGTGACGGCAGGGTACGGTCGCCACAAGGAATGGACTCAAGATGCGTGATGGTGAAGATTCTGATACGATGAGAACAGGTAAACAGTCAATGCACAGACAGACGTGAATCATTTGTTGTTGCAACATGCATGCCACTCAGTTAATCTGCTGGTCATGCTCCTTTTGTGACAGTAGAGGACTGACGTGTTCAGGCTGCATGAACGACTGCCTGTGAAATCAGTGAAGATGCTGCCACTTCCAACATCAGCGCACCTGACTGCAGTGGAACAGCGGTGGTAGGCGCAGCAGGTCTGGCACAGAGGACACGGGTCCCCAATCCCGCTCCATGGGGTCAAGGTCCCCACCCAGGGAGCCTGTGCCCCCACCTGCAGTGTCAGGATCGATGCCTTGGGAAGTCGAGTCCGTGCCAGCGAAGCCAGGGTCCCTCCTCAGGATACCAGAGCCATCCTCCAGCCTCAGCAGGCAAGAGGGCACACCTATGGAGCCAAGACCAAGGTCATGGGCAAAAGGCGTGCATGGCCCTCAAGTCAGAGAGCCAGTTGAGGGAGCAGGACTTACGCCAGGGACTAGGAGTGATGACGTCGGCAAGAGAGGCTTGTCTGACCATTTACATCTTGCGGACAGAGCGGCCAAGGTAGCCAGCATCATCCTGCGCCTATGTTGTGCGCAACCTTGCCCAGTCCTGATTATCTAAGCTGACCACAGATTTCTGTTTGTCTGGAATTTATATTGTCCGGCTGCAATTACATTCATCATGCTGACATGTCTTTTCATGCTTGTGCTGAACTCACGCCTGGAAATCACATGCGTAAACAGACACCGCAATGATCTATATGAGTTGTCTTGCCTTCACCAGGCTCAAGCAATCAGCAGGCAGCAAGCAAGTTGTTCTGGTCCTCAAGTGTGATGCCTGACTGTCATCTTATGCTTTTGTACAGGTTCTTCGACTGGCTACATTAGGTGGCAGTGGGACAGTTGCTCTTGATGATGCCCCAGACACCCTGCAACCTCATCACATTCAGTTGACAATGCCGCACACCTCTGTGGTGCCTGAAATTGCTCATCATGCTCCCAACCTGGAGCCTTTGTCTGCAGCGGTAAGTGAGCTGTTTGAGCTGCGGTTGTGCACACACTGTGCTGAACAAAGCACATGGTTTGATTGTGTATGTGTACAAATGTTCAACCCAACCGTAGCAGCAACACTGCAGCAGTAAATATGACATACAGTTTTGGCAGTTTTGACTCATGTCGAGGACCACGCTACCCGATTTTTTAACAACTGCATTTGCTGCAGTTTGTGATGTGTGCACAACATGCTTTCTGTTAGGCCTGGCACACTGTCAGTGCCGTGTGAGGCAGATAAGCATGCTGTCATAACTTGTCTTGATGCCCTTGTCTGCCAATATGCAACATAAGTGGTGTGAAACATACAGTCAGAACCAAGCACCACTTTGCCTTGACACTGCAGGCACCAGATCAGAGGCAACTGTCTTATGAGGCTGTCTTTCAGCATGCGCTGCAGCCAGAAAGTGCGTCCAGGGCTGAAGGAGGGGCAGGCAGTCCTAGGGCTGGCTCACATGCTGCTGAATTGCCCCAGTCATATGCTGCAGAACAGGTACAGTCCTGGTCACAGTATCTCGCACCACCTTGGGCTGTCCTAAACTGCATTCTACACATCTCCCCTGCGACATAGACACTGCTAGGATGCACAGTGTCTGTGAGTGTGCCTCAATCAGACGGAGCCTAATGTGTGTGCTCTGACATCAACACAGGCATCTGTGTTCGTGCAGTTGCATGCCTGTGTCTCTGTATATGCATGCATGTATGTATGTATGTCGTTAGTGCAATGTCAATAGTCATCTGTGGAAGTCTGTCTCACAGCTTGTCAATGTGGAAGGCTTGAAGTCTTGACAGCACTGCTCGTGCTGCCAGTCACATTGTGTGCGACTCCTGAAACTTGTGCCATATACAGCAAAGAGAAAAGGCAACACAGAATGCCGTCTCATACATTTCTCTGATGCTGATAACTGTGCTGGTGTACAACACTCCAGTGCGTCTATATATACTATGGTGAAACACATGGTGACAGCAGTATATTATGTTATACCATATGTCATATTGTAGTGTATACCAACAGCAAAGCTGTGCAAGCTGTTGACCTTCAGGTCTGTGGCTCCTTAAGTCCTAGCATGCCATGTAACAAACTTTGCTTCAACCTGTGTCAGTACAACAACAATGCTATGCTGCACACAAGTGCTCTTCAACCATCCAGGTAGTCAATTGTATTGTTTGTATATTGGCATGATTTACGCCTTTTTGAAAGTGTAGATTGTGACTGTGCTGGGTGATCAAGTCAATGTGCCCACGCATGCCCATCTCTGCAGAGTGTGTGTCTCATGGTTGGCAAGTGCCTCAGAACAAGCTCATTCCGTAATTATTTGCAGGATCAGGCATACAAAACCCCGCATTTGCAGCAGCACAGTCACAGTGAGGCAGAGGAGCGTGGTACCCTGCAAGCATGGTACCCTGGTGCAGGTGCTTTCAGCACACAACCTCATTTGACACCTGCTGAAGGCAATGGCGCCCTTGTAAGCCAGTCTAATGAGGTATGCTTCCCGATCTGACCACAAGAAGCTTGTCAAGCATGACATCTCTGACATCGCTTGGAGGCTTAACCTGCACAAAGAGCATGTGAGTTTCTCTAGAATCAGCAGCTTTGGTGCTATGCTGTTGCAGTCAAACGTGGTCACCTTTTTGGCACCTTTGACCAATGCATGCCCTCATGCATGCATATGCCCATGTGACCAGGATCCTGCACGCCCAGTGTGCATGTCCACAGTCAGCCCGGACACCATGATTCCCACCATTCCCAATCCAGTTGCCCAAAATAACCAAACATAGTGTTGCCCTGTGACAGGTCGTTACAGCTGTCTCGTTAGAGGGCGTGTGCACAGCCTGGTTTGTTGACCCGTCCGCCCCCCTACCTGCTCCTTCAGACCATGCAAACACCACAACAGCGGCGGGCCAACAAGTTGCCACTGAATCTGATCTTGCTCCTGCCCCTGCTCCTGGGGCTATTCCTGGTGCAGCCCCTAGACCTGCTTCGCGCCTTGGGCCTGCCCTGGGGATTGCCCCTGGACCGGTTTGTGAAGATGCTTGGGGGCCTCTGTCTGGGCCTGGGCATGGCTTTGCTACTACCCTCACCACCACGCTTGCCACCAGACCTAGTCTGGAATCTGCCATCAAACTTGCTCCTGAGCCTGGTTCCAAAGGGTCTATCCATAGTTTTGCCCCTGACTTGGGTCTTGAGGCTGTCCCTGGGCCTGGTCCTGAAGCCTCCTGCTTGACAGGAGCATCTGGTGGTCCTCATGCTGAGCAGAGGAATGCTGCAGAGGAGCAAACAGATGCCGCTGCTGCTCCTCGAGCCTCTCCGTATGTACAGCCAGAAAACGCTCAGGTGAATGATCAACTCCTGATCGGCATTCTGTTTGTAACCAGCATCGTTTGCTCATGCAGCTCACCCCATGTGAGCGATGCACGCAAGGGCAGCTTGAACATGTCAACCATGGATGCAAAGGACAACGCGTGGCGTCTTATCTGCTTGTCACAGAAGACATGTTGCTGTCTGTGAATCCGAACGGACAATATTCCATTGTCATCGGCGTGAGGACCCTATAATCAGCATATCCACATGTCCAAGCATCCAAAGGAGCATGTAGCGTACATCGTCTTCATATAGTGCTGTAAAACCAGGTGCATGCATGCTGTGATGTCAAGTCATGACATACAGGTGAGACGGCGTCAGGGTGAGGGACAAGTTGAGCGCTTGTACCCCTACCCTGCACCCACAGAACAGGACTGCCAAGACGATGCCAAAGCTGTGTGTCCAATCATGTTTGCCACGAAGGATGAGGTATTGCAATTGTACTGAAGGATGGATGTTTGAGCTTGCTTCCTGCCCAAAACATTGACAATGTTGATGTGTCAATAGGCAATATACTTTGCAGCAACACCTAGCAAGCACATGTGTGCACAGAACAGTCGGCTCCTTTGTTCTGGGAGTGGCAATGTCATAGCACAGCTGAGTGGCTCCATGCAAGAATGTATATACAGCTGCTGCAATGGGTATGCATGGCACTCAACTCTTCATTGCTAGGTGCTAACAGAAGGAACGAGCAGACAAGGCAAAGACAAAAGATAGGTCTGCCAAGGCAATGTCACAACTGCATCATGCAACAGGCTTAGTCATGTTTTAGTCATTCTTCTAAACAGTGCCAAACTGATTTAGAGCCTGCTGCACAGGAACTGCTTCTACCTGCATAGAAGTGAGCCAACTCTCACACAGAAACTGGGACATCCTCAGTTGCTGATTCCTGAAAATGCACATGTGATGTACCTAATTCCTAGGCAGTTGCTGCTGTGCATGCAGAACATGACAAGGAGGCAGAGCTGCATTGATGCTCAGCAGGAAAGCTGCGGCAGCCGTAACTTGGACCGCAGTCAACAAGTGCATGATGTCACAACACTGTTTGACTCCCAATTTGCCCTAACCTGGCTCCAAATGGATCCAATACTATACCATGCTGCACACCATGCCGATGTGCTTCTATTGAGGAATGTCCTTGGGTGCGCTATGGCTCACCGCACACTGTGCTGCCTGCCTCATGATTTTGGCCAGGTATGCTTGCAAGCAAAGCCCCTTCATGTGACCAGCACACACACTTGTGTTAGGCACATATCCTCAAGCTGTCTGCAAGGGCCTCAGCACAACAAGTTTGTTAGCATGCAATAAGGATCTGACAGCTGTGTGTGTTGAACTTTCTTCTGTCTTGCAACTCCTCTGTTATCATTGGGCTGCTGCCTTGTGGCCATTCTCTGTGCTGTGACTCTGCACCTGTCGTCACGACCTAGCAGAGAGCAACCTGTTCCCAGCACAAACAAGACAGGCTTACTGTTCGAATACACAGTTACACACATAACCTTGCCACAGGAATGCTATGAAATTGCGTTTGTGCAACACATCAGAACAGCCTGCTTCTTGCACGCATGACTCTGTCTATAACTGACTGCAGAGTTGGCAATGGAACTACATCATGCTCCTGAATGTTTGTACATGCAATGCAACACTCTGTCAATTCTAGCAACATTTCTTGCTTAGCAATGATCCTGTGCTGTGGTCAGGCCACTGCTATTGTTGCTTCAACCAAGTTGCTTGTGACATATATGGCCATGCTCTCACTTGCATGTGCTGTATTGCAGCACTTACCGGTGTTTCAGGGTGAGCAAGAGCCTGCGCTAAGCAAGCATGGGGAGTATGCACAGATGCAGCGGCATTGCCAGCTCGCTGTTTTTCATCATCTTAAGCATCGTACTGGAGCTTATCAGCCGTTCAGTGCTGAGGCACTCAACACAATATTTGTGAACCCAGACACAGAGACAAGTCTGGAGTGGCCAGCGCTGCACAAGCACACCCTGGATTTCAGTTGCATGACTGTCTCGTAAGGCCCCTCGATGCAGCAACTGTTGACCAACAAAGAGCATGCTGGCACTCAGTTTAGCCATAGTGCAAATGCTGCTTGAGTTGAACAGGCACTGCGACCCATCACAGGTGTAGGCAAGTCTGTGTGGCAGATCTGTGCAGCACGTCAGAACATTACCACTGTCAGATGCAAAGACGCCCAACAGCTGATTCAGTTGCGCTGCTCTGCTCAATCGTGCTCATACCAGAAAACCTGTCACTTGCAGCTTCAGCCATTGAGGGCACATAGCAGGTTTCATTGCATGTCCTAAGAAAGTTAAGCTGGACTGTCCTGCAGGACCAAGCACAATGGGTGCTTTAGATTTGGTGTGCTTGGGTCCTGGGGTGATGGCAAGGAGGATTACAGCATGTTGGTGGATGACATCTTGAGTGCAGAGAGTGCGGGTAGTCACTTCATCTTGTTGCCGGTGAAAGGGCTCGGCAACTCTCACATCCCGCCAGTGGTGGTGCCGCTCATGGACCTCATTGAGCACTCCAAGGGCAAGCCAAAGCAGGGTCAAGACCGGCCTGTTGCGCTGTTTGTCCAGCTGACAGCCAATGACTTTGAGGTGGGCTCTGCAGCGCTGCTATGCTGTTGATGCATGCTTCTTTGGTGGCATAAGTCAACCGAAGCCATGTGAAGATGCTTGACGGACTAACTAGCTTCAAGCTTCTGCTGAAACTTACACACAGATTTGCATCCAATTCCTTTTCTGTGATTGACAGACTAGTCACCGCAGGAGTGCAACAGTTGTACGCATGCTGCTTACCGTGTTGACAACTGAGGTGCTCTGGACCAACGCCATTACCAAATCAATCTTGAGGGACAAGTTGCAGTCTGTTGTCTCATTTGCCAATCAGACTCTTGTGTGAAGTGGCATGGTGCTGACTGATACCATTACAAGAGCGCATCATGAAAGCAGCATGCATGCAGACGGTGAGAAGGAAAGCACAAGAGATTGAGAGGAGCGCGCAACAGAACAGGCGCCAGTTCCTTGGCAAGGTGCCAATTTCCCCAGCAATGAGGGAAGTGCTGGTGCACCACGTAATGTTCAGGTCCCCAGATGGCACTGATCCCATCCCTGCTCTCAATGGCCCTGAGCCTGTCCGAGTTGTGGTTCCAAAGGTCAGCTTCAGCACTTATAACAGGTCGCTAGATATAGGTCATGAGGGTGCATAGGGATGGCATGGGTGTCTGCATGCCCTGCTGCTACTGAGCAGTGCCAAAAGACTTGTTACCTCCCTAGCATGACTCTCTTGTGCTCTCTCTGCTGCTGTTTTGAGGCAAAGCATCAGCAGCAGCTGTTGTGCAAGGCAAAGACAGTTGCTTGTTGGTCATGGACCTCCTGCTCAGCCTGCTGACCGACAAAATTGCTTGGCTGCTAAATGGTAAGATCATGAAATGCAGCAGGTAAGCTTACCCAATACTCTGCACAGCTGTTGCTGTTTTGCAGACACCTCTGGAGCAAGAATTGTTAAGAGCAATCAGGCACACATGTGTACTTGTACATGACTGTTTCACACCGCTCTGCTGACTCCTGGAGGACTGCTTGCAGGTTGGCAAAGGCATGGGGACGCGCTGCTCTGGCAATGCCGGGGAGGAGGTGACAGCTGCAGACTGTGCAGTCTGTCTGAGCGCCAACATACCTCATCCTGACTGCGACCAGACCCTGGTGTCAGCTGAAGGATGGACAGTCAAGGCTGTGAACAGCCTGGTCGAAACAGAAGACCCCTTTGACATGACCATAGGGTGAGCTGGCAGATCTGCTCTGCTGTGCATCGTCAGCCAGCTGACTGTGGTGTTTCAGCACATGCACCGAGTGTGTTGCCCTTTGAGCACTTTGCACAATGTCATGCAACTTGCTTGTTAGTATCATTCATACTGCCCATGTAGTAGCTACTATAGTTGCTTGGTGCGCCACACTTGAATTGGTCGTCGCGCCATCTTGTCTAGGGCCAAAGGCTTTTGCAGCTGCAGCAGACAGTGCCAGGTGCTGTCTGTATGCACAGCCTATCTGTGTCTACCTTGCCCATGAGTCAAGATGTGCATGTGATTGGGTCTTCAGGGAACCACTAGAGAGGGGTCAACAGCACTATGATGCTGAGACCAAATCCACAGCTTGGGAGGTGAAAGACAGATTTCATCTGTCAGCGCCCCAAATGCGCCATTCAAAGATGAAGGGACCCCTATCCTATTTGAACTTAGTGTTGAATGTCAGGAGGGAAAACATCTGTGTTGTTAGGTACAGTAATCCCATGCAGGTGCACCAGCAGGGAGGCCTGCCAATCATCATGAGAGCGTGAATAGAACATAACCCTTATTGAGTTCCTGTTGATGTTTGACAGCCATGCCGACCATCAGCAAACAGCTATATGTAGCCTGAGGTCATGGTCAACAGTAGCTGCCCTGTCCGGTTTGTAGTCTGGTACTGAAAAGTGAAACTGACCACTTCCATGAGTTTGTGATGTTCTTCACAATTGTACTTCAGGTATCAATAGTCTTGCTGAAAGCATAGCATATATGTTATGTAATGCTGGCTTGGATCCACCCAGCTTACAATGCCAAGTTTTCACCAATGCATGTGAGTCTGGAGCTCCACTGTCTGTGGCGCTGTGACACACATTGCTGCTTTTGTATCAGAAGATGGCTTCCAACAAATCCATAGTTCAAATGTTGCTGGAAGACATTGCAGCACAAGGGGTAACTTGCACAGGACTTATGCAAGTTACCACCACGTGGTGGTAAACGAAAATCGCGCAGGCATGATTTCTCAAAGTTTCTCTAACATGGACGATATCTCACTTATTTCATATGTGGACTTGTTTGGACGTGTTTGGACGTGCTTTGTCTCAAGGCCGTGTCCTGGTGTCTTTCGGTTGTCCTGTAATGGCATTTTGGAGGTTTATGAGAAGCTGATCTTCCTAAAACTACAAGCTAGAGCTCTCTCGAGGCGTTTGGTAAGGCATATGACAAAGAAATAGTTTGGAGAATTGTATGGAAATTGCAAGGAGCGCTGGCGTGCGAGAAAGCAGTGTGATTGGAGGCGTTTGGGCAGGCATAGAAGTACAGTACATGCACTGTGCAGTGGCACTGCATGACACTCATCAGCCAACCCAGGTGATTCCAGGTGTGTTCATCAGCCCACCCAGGTTATTCCAGATGTGTTTTTCCGGGTTCCATTTGGAGCAGCAAGTTGCTTCAATAGTTCTACAGTCTCTAGCAGTCTTGACAGTTTGCAGCAAAGCCAAACATGCACTCCTGCTTTTGTTTGCACGAACCTCCTAGAAAACAGAAAGGTCATGCAGTTGCAATTGCAATGCACCATAAAATCTGTTGCCACTCTGAATACAACGGTGTGGTAAACTAGTCTGACTAGATAGAAATGTGCTTCCAATTAGAACCTCTCGCGGTACCATAAATGCAGAAAGTTGGCATTTGTATGTGTACATAAAACAAAGATCAAGGTCCTACGCAACCAGCAATACTGGCATGCAGCAAATTCTTGGCTTCCTGTTCAGCACAGTGCAGCACGCTCAGCACAGCAAAAGAGTCCTGGGAGTCGAAAGCTATGACACAAAAAAACCTGATTCAGAAGTAGTACATATGTGCATCCATGCAAGCCTCAGAGCTTATTTTTCGCCCATATGCAGCTCTTTGGGACATAGAAACGTCACTTGTACCAGCATACTGAAGCAGAAGGCAGAATCAAAACATCTTCTTGACAAATACCCAGAATATCCATTGGCGGAAACAGCCACGGCAGCACTTTGAGACACTTACTTATGCACATTGAACTCAGTAAAGCAGACCGTGTCGAACTGCACCACCAACTTTCACACAACCTCAGGCTTCACAAGCATTGCCACGCTCGTTGTGCACAGCACGTACACCGTCAGAGCTGCAGACTCCCACCACTATGTTAGCAGCTGTGCAGTGACAGCAGGAGCACCAGCGCCAGCTGTCTGTGTTGTGCTGTGCCGGTGATAACGTTACTTTGTCAGCCGGCAGCCTGGCATGCTTACTTTACTCACACAGCCCAGCCCACAACACGGTAACGCCAACATAACGCCACCATGTATGCGCACATGTTTGCGTAGACATCCAACGACAGCGATCGCACATGTGAACATACCTGTCTTGCTCTCATGTGCGCAGCTTGAGGCGCAGGTATGGCTGCAAGGCCGGCGAGGCTTTCAGGGCCGCCAAGCATTTGATAGGAGACCAACTGAGTCACTGCCAGCAATGACAGTGTCAGTCTTGATGGTGGCAGAGAAGCCAAGCTTGGCTTCTTCCATAGCACAACACCTTTCAGGAGGCCAGGTAGGCTCTAATGCCTGTTAGCACGCATCTTTGCTAAATCTAAGTGGAGCTTGTACTGCAAAGCATGCATATTCCTGGCAGGTGTACTCTCGAAGGTCGTTCCTGGAGGTTCACGAGTACGATGGTACTTTCAAAGGTCGTAACGCCCATTTTAAGATGACGTCTGTCATTGGGCACGTCCTGAGCATAGACTTCCCAGCCAAATTTCAAAACTGGGACACAACTGATCCGTCTACTTTGTTTGACGCACCAACCTTGAAAAATGAGTCTAACCCGAAGGTAACCATTGCACAGAAAGCACTGGCAATATCTCCGTCACTGGCAAAGACACGCTATGCTCTAGACTGGCCAACCAGGCAACACCTGAAGCATGGTCTGCTGTTTTGTAGGCCCATGTCTGCAAGCACTTGCAGTCAGAAGCAAAAGGATGTGACTTCCTGGTGTTGTGGCTAGACTGTGACAGGGAAGGCGAAAATATCTGCTTTGAGGTGATTGGCAACCGGGCTGCAGCAACAGCTGGGTGCTGCAGTGTGTGACGGCGCATCTCGTCCTGGTCTACTTGTCAAGGCTACCTGTAAATTACAACTGACTGCATTCAGTCATTCTGATACAATCTCGATGCATGAAAGATTGCGGTCTAATGGGCTGGCACATCGGCTGCTGCAACACACCTTCCACAGTAGTAAGTCTCGTACGTCAGTGAATTTGTCTACCTGCTGCGGTTGCTGCAAAGTACGTGTTTTGGCACAATCCAGCACAGCAGCTTTGTTGCACCCTACATGTATAGCTGTATACGTCAAGGCACATTCATCGGCATGCATCCTGCTTTGTACATGACATCAAGGCTCTTGTTTCCAGGTGATGGATAACACCTTGAGATGGATGCACAGAGTTGAAGGTCAGCAAATCTACCGGGCACGCTTCAGTGCCATCACAGCGCCTGAGATCAAAGCAGCCATGGTATGTGCACACCAAACAAAATTGCATAAATCTTACCTAGGTTTGCCAAAATAGGCCATGTGCCTTCTGCCATAGGCCAGGTGTGGAATGCTGTCAGTCACTCCCTGGTGCCATTCCTTACATTGTTCATAGGCTTGTCTGCCTGTTTTCTTGAAGACCTGACTGGGGTCCAGAATCATTTGAATCCAGTCAGATGTGAGTGTACTGATTTGCCGACTGTGACTCGCGTCCGTATGCAGAACAAGCTAGGAGAGCCCAATAGGAATGAAGCCCTGTCAGTGGATGCACGGCAGGAGCTGGACCTCAAGGTGGGCGTCGCCTTCACCAGATTCCAAACGCGCTTCTTCCAGGTGCGCTCCTCTGCTTCACTTGCATTGGATCAGCTGATATGGGTGTTGTGCAGGAGCGGGCCTGTAAAGCCTGGCTCAGCAAGGGAGAAAGTCAAGCCCTCATCATGACAATGGATTTGTGCATCTGCCCGCATCAATACATAGCATCTCGTGCCATGTCACACCCAATGACTGCCTGTGTGACGCATCCTCTCTGCTGACACTGAGCAATGCCGCAGGGAAAGTACGGGAACCTAGATGCCTCGGTGGTTTCATATGGGCCATGCCAGACCCCAACCCTCAACTTCTGTGTTGAACGGCATCAGAAGATTGCCAGCTTCCAGCCAGAGCCCTTCTGGGTGGTAAGGCCCCATGTGAGCAAGGGGGGCCAGAGCATCACCCTGGAGTGGGGTAGGGGTCGCCTGTTTGACATGGACATAGCCCAAATGTTCAAGAAGGTTGTGACAGATGGACAACAGCTCAAGGTCAGAACTACTCACAGAGTGATCAAGCTCTGTTGCTGGATATGATGCAATCAATGGTCAGGCATCATGCAACGATCTTCACAGCACAATATGGATTTCTGACACATATGCTGTACATGGATGCTGCAGCACATACAGCAGACCCATACACACACATACTCCAGACCACATGACCCAACACTGTGGAGCTACTCAAGGCAGCCTCCTCAGCGTTCAACGTGAGATGCAATACAGATCATCAACCTTCATGTGTTGCAGCAGGAACTCACACACTATTCCCAAGCACTGCTGAAAGCTTCATGCTGTGCAGGTCACCTCAGTGACCGAAAAGGAGGAGAGAAGGGGCAGACCACATGGCCTCAACACTGTTGAGCTACTCAAGACAGCCTCCTCAGCGCTCAACATGGGTCCGGCTCATGCCATGCAGATTGCAGAGCGACTGTACACTTCTGGGTATTTGAGCTACCCCAGGACTGAGAGCACGGCCTACCCCAATGGATTTGATTTCAATGAGGTGTTGGCGGCGCAGCGTCGACACCCCATTTGGGGGGAGTACACATCAGCAATCATGGCCAATGGCTTTGACGCACCAAAGGCAAACGTTCCACCCTGGATGTGTGTGTCTGTGTCTGTGTCTGTGTTGGTGGCTGAGTCTGAGTCTGTGTTTGTGTCTGTGTCTGTGCCTGTGTCTGTGACTGTGTCTGAGTCTATGTCTAAGTCTAAGTCTGTGTCTGTGGCTGTGGCTGAGTCTGTGTCTGACTGTATGTCTGTGTCTGTGTCAATCTGTACTGCTTGTCCATTGGCAACTGCAACTGCTTTGCATATACAGCATCGCCATCAGCAGATGATTGAATTGATTCAGTCAATGTGACGTCTTTCATGACTGTCCTGAAGCAGCACAATCACTGCTTCATGCTGAAAGCATACTACACACAATTCACCATCATGCCTGTACAGCAAGTGTGGTAGTGGTCCAGAGCTGTTACTTATTAACTTCTTGCAGCTGCCGTATTAGCCCCGCATGCTTGCACTTTGTTCACTCAGGAGAGCTGCAAGGCTCATCTAGCTTCTCTAATCTAGGATGCATATGGCTAAATACACACGGACACAAACCTGGATGTCTTGAAGATGATCATCTGGAACGTTATGTGGCTCACAATCTTGCCTCAGCTGCCTTGACACATGCAGGGGGGTACAGATGTGGGCGACCACCCACCCATCACCCCAGTTGTCATGGCCACAGAAGCTGACCTGGACACCGACTCCTGGCGTGTTTACGACTATGTTACGCGTCATTTCCTGGGGTCGGTCAGCCCTGACTGTGTGTACTGGCGCATGAAGGCCAGCTTCAGCTGTGCTGGGGAGATCTTCACTGCCACTGGCATGATCCCTGTCAGGCCAGGCTTTACTGCAGTCATGCCATGGAGGGTACGCACCTTCATCCGTTTCAGCTTCCTGTGACCTGGCCATTTTGCAAGTTTTGGTATGATCCCTGTCAGATTGGTCTACTGCAGTCATGCCATGGATGGCACGCACCTGTGCCTTGACCTGCTCTGATGTTGCCATGTTGAAGTTTCAACTCAGTTTGTTGCCTAGAGAAAGGAGACTGACATCCTGATCAAATGATTTCTATCCCAAAAAGCAAGCTCTGTTACACACAGATGTGAGTTCCCCGTCGTGATACAGCTTGGATAAGCCATAATGTACTTGCACACCTGGTCAGGTAGGAAGCATTTAAAGAATTCCCAGAAAATGGTTGTGGTGTAGGCAATGGAGGGTCAGGCTCTGCCCACTCTTGTGGATGGAGAAGCTTTGCCCCTGAAGGAAGTGGAGCTGCATCAGGTGACTAGCTCTCACAACTACATTGTCATGTTATTTGCCGTTATCGGGATAGATACTAGAGGAAATCAAAGCTGATATGTACGCTCTTGTTATCAGGATAAATACTAGAGGTAATCAAAGCTGATGTGCATCCTGTTGTCAGTACAAAACATAGTGAAGGTGTACAGCCCTGCACCAGGTGATTAGCTTGGATCATATCACTTCATTACTTGTTGTATCAAGATTGGGACTCAAGCTGCACTACGCAACCATCCCATCCCATACTATAGACATGACAGTCACTCTTCACATACTACAGACATGACAGGCAGAAGCCCCATCCACCTTGTCAAGCCCTGCATGCAAGCTGCACTGTGCTCGGGATACTGCTCACAGACTGACGCTCGCATACATGCAACCTGTCTAGCATCTACAGCTGTGTTTGAACAGAAACCTTGTGGCCATGAGAGATGCGCTGATTTTGGTGAGCATCTCACTAGCCTGCATCGTGTAGTCATGCATGGTGTGCTCTCATAAGACATGGGCACAAAAAGAGTGTTGTAGCGACAGGGAGGCTGAAGCCGTTTTGTAACAATTGTCAGCTGTCACAATCACAACTAACTAGCCCTTCACTACTTGGCCTTGTACTATTCAAGCAAGATGTCTGGATTTTGTTTGGCCTGCACTTAGTACTGATCCTTTGGACCAGGGTACTGGCAACCCTGACATATCTGCACAACCTATTTGGTCGCCTGTGTCAATTTGTGTAATCTTCCCTCCACTTTGGTGTGGCTGAAGATGTGACCTCCTCCTCATTTTGCAATGCAGGGCAAAACTTCTGCACCAGACTACTTGACAGAGAGTGAGCTGATTTCCCAGATGGAGAAGTATGGGATCGGCACAGATGCCTCCATCCCTGTGCACATCAACAACATCTGTGAGCGCAACTATGTGAGTGTGCAGTCAGGGCGCAGGGTGGTGCCCACCGAGCTGGGTATCACATTAGTCAGGGGCTACCAGCTGATTGACCCTGAACTCTGCAGACCTCAGGTGCACACAGTCATTCATGCGCTTATTCACTTGGTCATTCATCTGTTTGTTTGCTTGTTAGTTCGTTCATTCAGTTGTTCATCTGTTCATTTGGATTCAGAGGTCAATGGGGCCAACCATGGTCATGTGACCAACAGGCTGAAATGACAAAGAAAGCCAATAAGTGAAGCAGGTTTATGGGTGTTTGACTTAGGTCTTCAAAGGGTACTCAAATCTGCAAATGACTTTTTGTCAGCTGTGTAAGAGTGTTATCGCAACAATTGTTCTGTGTGTTCTCTTCTTCCTGGTTTCGTCCCTACTTCTGATTCTCTTGCCTAACAAGGCTGGTCAGGCTGTTCAGAGAATGTTGGCTCAGGAAAGCTCTGCAAACCGCCATGATCCTGGCACCAAATGGCTGGATGTCAAGCTATGCACCTGCTTTGCTAGCAGCTGCCTGACTTTGCTTGTGCTCCTTGTTTGCAACTTTCTGGGCTCATGCTTGCACATACCTCTCAAACAGCAACAACTCAAAGCATGTTGACAGCGCAAGAACCTTTGATGGTTTGTTTTACGCCAAGACAAGGCCTGCGGTTTGACTCTCCTGCCTATCAACTCTGTGCCTCTTAGCTGGAACGCCTGGTTATTACCAGCAGGCGTGATTTCATCTCAAACAGTGAAGTTTCCTGCCATTGTGAATTTGGACCTCTGCCCCCAGTGACTTGACATTACGAACTAGCACCAGCAAGAGACAGCATGCTCCACACTTTCCACACTTTCCTGACCACAGTTTCCTGACCACAGTTGCCTGACCACAGTTTCCACACTTTCCTGACCACAGTTTCCTGACCACAGTTTCCTGACCACAGTTTCCACACTTTCCTGACCACAGTTTCCTGACCACAGTTTCCTGACCACAGTTTCCCCACAGGTGCGCAGTCATGTGGAGGTGCAGATTGGCATGGTTGCTAAGGGCCAAGCTGACAAGGACGCCGTCGTGGCGCATACTCTGCAGCAGTTCCGGCAGAAGTTCCTGTTCTTTGTGGCAAAGGTTGCACGCATGGACGCGCTGTTTGAAGCTAGCTTCTCTCCTCTGGCATCCTCAGGTGAAAACTTTCCACTCCATTCTATTTCATTTCACTTCATTCCGTTTCAGCTCGTTTGATTTCATTTCAACCCCTTCCTGCTCAGTTCGTTTGGTGTCAGTTCGTTATGCTTCCTCTCATTTTGATCTGATGTTGCTTCATGTTAATTTCATGTAATTCAGTGATTTGCATATTACTTGTCTTCACCCAGGGTCAGGTACACACAGTCCTGAGCAGGTCCTTGTGTGAAGTCCTGTTCTGGCAGCCAACGCAGCCTATTTGTATGTGTTCTAAGTTAGGTGAAGTTGTGTACATGTTTGTCAACATATATGATGGGGTAATTGCAGAGCATTGCAAGCTCTGACAGTCATGCTGTGATTATTAGCATGAATGTGATGCTGGCAGGTGAAGACAATGATATACAGCTGTAGTCATGCAAACAATTTCCAGCATGCTGCAACATGTCATTGTGAATGTGTCAGTGTTATGTGTGCCTGCGCTTTGTAAACTGACCATCATGCAATGCGTTCAGGCAAGCCACTCAGCAAATGTGGCAAGTGCAAACGGTACACGAAGTACATTGCGCAGCGACCCTCCAGGCTTTACTGTCCTACCTGTGAGGAGGTCTATGCTGTGCCTCAGGTGAAACAATGCTCACAACATTTTTCTCGCTTGCTTCAAATTGCTGCTGTGCAAGCTTGCAATTCCTGTAGAGGAATGCTCAATTTTTTCATGTACAGCATGACAGCAAGGTTGAGCTTGTAATAGACATGTATGCACAATCAGTGTATACACTACCTATGTATGCGTACATCATGATAACGCATGGTAACGTTACTTAGTCACAGTGGTTAGTATTACCATAGCAGTGAGTGTTGCAAAGCAACAAACGGAAGGCATAAAGGCCTATGCATGCTGCATAAAGGGTCAGCAGCTGCGCTGCACCTGCGTGATAGCATATACTCTTTGCCCACGATTGGATATCTCCCCCAATCTGAATTCATGGCAGATGTTGCTGCTGCAATGCAGGGTGCAGCCATCAAGCTGTACAAGGGTTTGGCCTGTCCATTGGATGGCTTTGAGCTGCTGTTGTGTTCCCTGTCTGGGCCTGATGGCATGACGTATCCCCTTTGCCCTTTCTGCTACAGCAACCCTCCTTTTGAAGGCATCCAAAAGGTCAGAGGCCCACTGCTGAGCCCACAGTATAGACTTTCTCATCAACTTATGCACACTGCAGTGATAGTCTTGCTCCTGCAGCCTTGACGTGCCTGATGCTGTGTTATGCTATGCTGTGCTATGCTATGCCATGCTATGCCATGCTATGCCATGCTATGCCATGCTATGCCACTGTTTGCAGCAATCTCCCTGTCAAAAACCCATGATGCACACTGTTGTTCTAGACCAGTATCAAGATGCCGTGCTCAGTTGTTGCAAACATATCACCATTAGGACATCAGCAGGTGAATCTTGGCATGATTCAGAAAACATCGACAGGAAGAGATACGTGCCATGTACACTGTGCCCTCACTGTATTTGTAATCACAGCATCATCACGCCTGAAATGTCATTGATGACAACTCAAATTTGGCACATGCATGCAAGCATGCACATACAGATGCAAATACACGTACAGCACATGCTTACACACATACACAAACACGCACACACATGCAGGGTGGGTCAGAGGGTACTGGCGGGAAGGGGGGCATGCCATGCACGCTGTGCCCCCACCCCACCTGCAAGCACAGCATGATCAAGCAAGGAGTGTCATCATGCCCAGAGTGCGACAATGGCACTCTGGTGTTGGACCCTGTCAGTGCTCCAAAGTGGCGTCTGGATTGCAACAGATGCAGCTTCCTGATTTACCTTCCCAGCGAGCTGCACAGCGCCAAGCTGTCCAAAGAGCACTGTGAGGTAAAGCCTGCCTCAGCGATATGCTGCTGATGGGTGCTTCCTTTGGTCAGTCATTTGGTGGGCAAGAAGAATCATGCAAGTAAACCAATCACTTAGCTTGTTGTTTTGTTGACTGATTGTCACAGACAGAGCATGATCTGGCTCTGCTCTCGATGTGTATTCCTGGTGCCTGGGTGCATTTGTTTGCCAAATTGCTGATATGCTGATGCCACTCAGCTTGTCAGAGATTTAAACAATCTGAATGAATCTTTGCCTGGGCAGTAATGTTTCATGGGAAATTGAGGCAGAAATGGTGCTGTAGTGTTGGATCAGCTATAGCCAAGGGCATGTCAGCAGTGCAGCGCGTACCTGTGATGACACACTCCAACTTGTGTTTATATCATCTGTGCTGCAGGACTGCGACTCCAAGCTGTTGGTGCTTGACTGGAAGAAAGGCAAATCCCCATTGGCCGGTGATGAGACAGAATACACAGGCTGTGTGGTCTGCGATGAGCTATTGCAGCCCCTGTGTGAAGTCAAGCACGGCAGAAGCTATGCCAAGAGACCAAGCAGAGGGGGGCGCAGAGGTCGGGGTAGGGGCCGAGGGAGGGGCCGAGGCAGAGGCAGGAAAACAGAAGATCCTCGCATGAGCTTCAGGGACTTCTGAGTGCTCCTACATATTCTCTGTTTGGGGTTTGAGCTGCTGCTGCAGCGACTGCTTTGCCAAAAAGTTTCGCTAGGCAGATTTGTGTCATGCTGGTTTTGTCATCGGTGCTAGAGAACCTTTTAGAGACATATAGTGGGACCTTGTGATTATTTGTGCATCAGATGTATTTGATAAAGGTTCTTTGTGTTGCTGAGATTTTCTTGATACATTGGACCTCAGATACATGTTCCCAAGGGTGCACTGGATTGGCAGAGCCTGGAGAACTGCCATGTCTCATCCAAGTCTGTGCTTTGGCAATCTTTGCGAGAACACAGGTGTATGCACTGCCTTGAGGCGGTCGGAAAGCATACAAAGCTTCAGCCAAAGAGTTGTGAGTTGCCATTCCAAAGGCAGCATGCTTGTAGTTTGAGAAAGAGCTTAAGGTGTATGGTGAACAAAAGGTGGCCATTCAGGTGGCTAACCTGAATGAGCGCAAATGCAAGGTTGCTTTTGCAAGGTGCAGTTCAGTTGAAGCTGGAACTTTGGCGTCTTAGAACGCAGATGTGCATGTGAAGGCATCAGTATCAGTGCTGCTACCCTGCGAAGTGCACTCATGACCAATGACAGTGTCATGAGACCAAGCGCACAACTGCGTGGAACAATCTGTGCTTCCCTGTCAGAATGCTTCAGCCATTGAACATCCAGCTAGCAAGACGTTGTGCTGCCACCAGGGTGTTCCTATGTTCATTCCCTTAGAAACCTAGCTATGACTCTGGGCTCCTGTAGACAATGAAGCAAAAAGGCAGGGTAGGGGCTGAGCCCCAAAAGATGTGTGAAAATCTGTTCCTGATGGCACAATGTCCAGCAGGCAATGTGATCTCCTCCTTGTCTCCTTGTGTATTGGCCCCTCTTCTTCACGCTGACGTACTCCAACTTTTCTCGGCAGAGTCAATAGCGCAGTTGCGTCCGCTCCAGCGCATCGAAGCCTCGCAGTTGTTAAGCTCGAGTGTCACGAATGACTGAGTGCACCAGTCTGGTCACCATCTGCAAGCTTGACCTTATTCAAAAGTGACCTGCGCATGCTCATATGAGCTTCTTTGCGTGAGTACTGCCGGCAGCGAGTTGATCAATTCTGCTCTTCGAGTCCGGCGTTTCCTGTCCTGCGCGTCACGACACTGTTGAGTCCGAAGTGCTGCTCCTCACCACGGATAGACAATCCGGCATGCACATGCCGGTAAAAGCCTCGGTGATGCAGTGTCGACTCAGAGGAGCTTGCTCGACAACAGCCAGCGCCAGAAGCCAGCACCAGAAACATCATGGTGGCATGACGGGAGTGGGTTCAGTGTGGGTCGCTGGCATAGCAGGCTTTGCTCTACACAGGACAGGTTACAGGTCTTAGGATCGTTGCAACTCGCGATCTGACCGGCTCACTGCTTTGACAGATCCTGAAGTTTCTTGCGCCGTCACGCAGGGCACGCGTCTCAAACTCAGTTCAGCAGGCTCTCAGGACCTGCAAAGAGCCAAGCAGGCGGATGACTAACAGCTTACTTGCCCTCAATGGCTGTGTGTTTGCTGCACAAGCCCTGAGTGGAGGTACAATTACCAGATGGGGTATCAAGGTCAGCAGTCATTCTCCACACTGTGTGACCACAACAGCAGCTGCATTAAATGCTCTTGCTGCTGTGCTGAACCATGCTGTTTCCAAACTTGCCATGGTATTTGCACAGCTAGCTGTTCCTGAATGCAGAACAATGCAGCTATCTCGGCAGGACAGTGGTGGCGACTCATCACACCAGCATTCTTGCATATGAACCTGTTTCATCTTGCGGTCAACAGCATGGCTCTTCACAGCCTTGGTGCTGAAGTCGAAGGCTTCAGTGACCAAGGCAGATTTTTGGCAATTTACACCATGTCAGCTGTGACAAGCTTTGCCACAAGCTATGCTCTCAAACCTCACCATTGTCAAGGGTCATCAGGTGATGCTGACCCGCATTCATAAAGCTGCCCTCTTATGCATTCACACATTGGAATCACTTGTGAATGCAATGCACACACCTGCTTGACGTTCCTGCACATGTTCCCCAAACCTGAAACAAGAGTTTGAACAAAAATTTGGAATGGAGTGTAGACGCGCTGGTTTCAAGTCCTGTTGTTTCAGCAAATTTTGAACCCTGCTGCCTGAATCACTTGTATGACTTGCAGGCCCTAGCAGTGTCACAATGCGTAATCACGTCACATGTGTGGCATACAAGCCATGTCTGTCTTTGCCCATCTGTGTCTGAGCAGATATTTACCACAGTGTTGCAATGCAGGAGCTGTCTTTGGTGTAGCAGGCGCCTCAGCAATGTATCATTACAGGCACAGACATGTGCTGGGTGAAGAAAGCAGCATCATTCTACAAAGCTTGCGCAACAGCCTGGTGATGAACCTAAAGATTGGACTTCTGTGTCCTCTGATTGACAGCTGGTGAGTTTGATTCACACCTCCAAGATATGCTTCTTGCACTCAACAGCTTTATGACATGCAAGTACCTTCACCATGCGTGTTTCATGCATTGCTGTAGGGTTTGTGCAGCATATGTGAATATACAACCGAAGTGGAGTTGAAACTTTGGAACTTTATACAGGTGTCACATGGGTGGGCTGTGTGGAGGTGCATTAGCTGCATACATGTTGGGGCCAAGCTATGTCAGTAGCAGCCAGACAGGCTGCATGCAGACATGCACAGACTCACCTCCTGTTACTCTTCTAGCAAGGAAGGGTAGCCAAAGGTGCCAGGCCACTTGCAATTGTGTGAAGTGCGCAATCAACCAGACCGGCATCAGGATGCGCACACGCACTAAGTTCAAGAATAGGCTCACATTGTCCTAGGATGACGTGCTATTTGTGTTCAAGACACATGTGTCTTTGCATGGTTGGTTTGGATAAAGACAAATGGCAGGATACTTTGATGCTAGGTGGAGTCTGCTGAGGCATTGCGTATGGTTGCATGTTTTGATGCTAGGTCTGCTGGGAGATTGCATTATGACTGCAGGGCTGCGGGCACATGCAAGACTGTTACATATGCAAGCAGCTTGTAAGTACACACAACATCGCCCTTTCTATATTTGGTGCATGTCTGTTGCTTGTTTGGATTGCATATACGGTGTTCTGTGCACTTTGTGCGCTCCATCACAGCTTTGATGCGGCCATTCAAAGGCTATGAGGAGGATGCTTCTATGCCACCGTGCACCCAGGCTGGATCTGCATGGGCAGCAGCATTAATGCAATATTGAGAGCATCAATGCGTGGCACAAAGCAGCTCAACCTGCCTCGAAGTAGCTTGTTGATACTTGGAGATGCGGCAGGGGAATTGTTCCAGGTGCAGGATTCCGGAACTTCAGTGTGCAGGGATGCAAAGTCGCCCTCTGGTGAAAAGCTTGGCTCTGCCAGCGCAGATGCACTACAGAATGAGCTTGACTGAACAGCTGTTGCATTACTCATGATCATGAGGGGTTTTCAACTGGCTGTAAAATATGCCCCAGACTTACTGTTGAGCATAGTCTTGCCATTTGTTGCTGCACCCTGACTGCAATTTGTTTCCACACAAGAACTGCATGTCTTCAAGATGCGTTTCAATGCATTGCGCAGCCTACTCTGTGCCAGCAGATGCATTTCAATGCATTGCGCAGCCTAACATATACACAGCCTTGCATGCATGACTCATATGACTGCATACTGTCTCTACCGTGACACCTATGATGCAGGCATTTCACCAGGCTCTGCAAATCAGGGGACATGCATCTCAAGGAGAAGAAGGAAGACACCGAAGCGATACTCAAACGCAATCCGAAGACAGACGGACCGCGAAGGCATTGCTTGCACTTTCTTGCATGTTTTAAACGCTGTAACGCTCGCCGAGGCGATACCGATCACATCGCTACGCTTCCTGCTTTTCTTGGACATGCCACTCCCTATCATGATAAGCATGATGTGGCGCCGTGATCAATCCTGCGATCGCTGCCTTGTTGTGCATACGCTGCTATTGTGCAAGTTGTTCGGGCGATCTCACGCGACACATCGATTGCATACATCTAGAGCGTCTGCCTGTTACAGCAAGGATGCGGACTTTGTTTTGTTGCCTGTGTCTGGCTTTGTGCTTCACCTGCAGTGAAGCCTTGGCTCCGTAAGTCTATACGCGGCTTGTGTTGCAACATCACGCTCTGAGTTCCTTGCTGATGGTTTCAGTGGCTGCTGCAGTGGCAGCATGACCTGCTGCCGAACTTGATCTTGAATTTTGAGGTTTGCTGCTGACACGGAGTCGTTCAATGCAGGAATCAAGGAACCGGCAAAAACTGCAACACGGCTAGTGATGCGCCTGGCGGACCAAAGTGCACAGGCTCACAAATTGGGGTGTGCTGCGATGCTAGCGTTGACAGTGATAATTGCTTGACGGTGTTGGGGGCAACTGCCGCAAACACAGACAACAAACCCCCAGCGGGGTCTCTCCCCTCATGCTCAAGCTTCAACTCTGCTAGGGCCGAACCGTTATCGCCGTTCTGCTGCGACGAAATGGATGCGCCAGATTGTGAGTACGGCACGTCCGCAGATGACTGTGTGGTAACTTAGAAGCTCCTCAAATGCACGCTGTGTGTGCTGTGATTAGGCACCTCTGAAAAGCGTGCTTGCTGTGCAAAAGCTTTCATGAACGCAAGCTGAGTATTGCCTTCAAAGACTTGCTGCTCCTTACATTCTGACCACCGCGCTTGCATATCATCCATTTGTTTGCTTCCCTGCTGATATACTGTGCAAGTTGCAGAATGTCACTTAAGCGGAAAGCATTTTGACACGTTACATGCTGGTGGTACTGCACCTACAAGAGAGCATGGCCTGCTAGCTACAATTGCGTCAGAACCAGACAGCATGCTGGTGCTACAAAGATACCATAAGCAAACACTCATGGTACGCTGGCTCTGCAGGGAGATTCCAATGTCATTTGCTGCGCACATGGAGGCAATGGCACAACTGGTAAGGACCCACATCTCACGCAAGCACAGATGTGGCAAGACCTTGTTGCTTTGCATATTGTGCATGTCAGCTTTCCTAGGCCTTGCTTATTTCATGACAGATGTGTACAGTATGCAAACATGAGGAGGCTGATGTGTCTGTGCATTGCTTATGCATCAAGGCAGATGTGCCGGCCACAGATTTAGCTGTCAACCAGCTTCTATTTGATTTGTATCAAATGTCCATGGCATGCACTGGGGGCATAGCTTTGACCAAGTGTTCACAAAAGCACTTTTGTTTGAACTGCACATGCATGTGCGGCACAGCATGTGAGCATATGCTCACATGCTGTCAGCTGAAGGCGATATCAAGGGCTGCAACATCAAGATCTTTGACTCTGCAAGTCTGAAGCACTGTAGCATTTCATGCAGACCATGTAAAGCTTTCGAAGCTTACAAAGCTTCCAAACTGTTGCAAAGCAGCTGGAGGTTTCTTGTCTATTCCTTTTGAGACCCAGGGATTACTTCACTGCTTGCTAATGCAGGAACTGATTGTGTCATTCCCTGGAATGCTGATTGTGTTGGGGATAGGCCAAACAACTACTGCTGCTTCGGCCAGGTCTAGAGATCCCCTAAGTTGCGTTTGGGCCAACCCCTTTTGCCATGCGTCTGAAGAGCTCATGTGCTCAAGGCAACATAGTGCTTGATTCTGCAGCTTAGCATGTCAATCTGGCCTTTGGCAGCATTTGTGCAACTCGTACTCCACTCCGCATATGTGATCAGTCTGCTCTGCATGCAAACGTGCATGTGGAGATGACTTTGAGCTCGAAATATCTGTATATGTGTATATACTGCATACATGCATTCATTTATTGATAAGCACACGCCTTCTGTCTTAGATCCCCATCTCCTTCCGATTGTGAGTAGGTAGCTGGCCTGTATAGAACATGTCTGCCACAATATTCGTTGATGAGGCATTCGGTTGATTGCTGGGACGTGCAATCAATTGCAAGTCAAGATTTCAATGTAAAACGCATCACTTTTTTGACAGGTGCCAGAAACTGAAGTTGTAGCGAACTTGGCAGCATGAAGCAGGAAGTGACATGTATGTTTTGCTGTGTCTGTCTATGCGGTGAAGATCATATGCAAGGTCAGCACATTGGTGCTTAGGGCTCATGCTACAAATAAAGGGAGCAGACAGAGCCACCATGATCAATGCAGACAAGGACTGAGAAGCAAGATTACCATTTTCAATGGCATTCACAGCTGCATGGTACTGGTTTCACAGGCAAAACAAATGGTTGCAAAAGATGACGCAGGTGTGGAAGCTCGGATTTATGCATTATACCCAGAACATAAGCGGTGTGTGGTCTTTCAAAAACACAGTTGATCCTCAAGGGAATAGCTGACAACGGCATCGTTATATCAAACATCATGTAGTAAGCTGTATGTGGTCTCTGAAGCAAACACAGAAATTAATGGGATGCAGATGGCTCTGGCAGATTTTGTGTACCAGGCTGTACCAAATTGTGTAATCAGGACAGACACTTGGCTGTCCTTAACATCAACTCACTGTCAAACTGCTGCGTGCAGAACATCAGCCGCAATGCAGCCAGGAAGGCATGCCTGCATTCCTGATATCAAACCACACACTACATCAAACTTTGCCTTTAAGGAACAACGGAGCAATTCTTTCTCAAAATTGATTGATGCAAACCAAAGCTCATCACAATTGAGCCCTCCATGGACCTACAGAACCAGAACTCATTACCACCAGCTGCAGCGCTTCTGCATCCTGCTCATATGTACATACATTTGAGGTCTGCACATGTGCACACCCCCAAATGTCCTTTTGTGACTATGCAGGTCCCCCAAAGACCCAGGGAAGGCGAGTCAGGCATAGGACATCTCCTCCTTATAGCCTGGCAACCTCTGCATCAAAAACACAACAGTGAATACACAACTTTGATAGCAGTTATATACATACCTGTCAAAACCCAAGGCTACAATTTCAGGCAACATGCATGATGAACAGTCTACAGCTTGAGCGCAAGTGCTTAATTTGATAGCTGCATGGTCAACTTGTCAACCTGTGCAAAAGAAGTGCACTCATCCGCAAACATCGACCCTGTTCACCAAACAGCATTGCTGAAACAGGGCAGCAGCAAAGTCTTGCAAGACAGCAAAGCGAGACTGGTCACTCACTTTGGCTCTTGAAACAAGCAGGTCATTTCGCCTGAGCAAGTTGTGAAGGCCATAGGCTGTCGGCTTGAAGGGCACAATGCCTTCTTTAAAGGTCCTGCATATACATACAACTCTGAGCCCAGCTGTATGCAATAATTTGCAGTGCAAGCTTGACACAGGGGCCCTGGGATGTCAAGAACGTCAATGATATTCGAAAACGCCCGTTTCCAAGTATCAACCTGATCTCAATCATGCCTGTGGATTAGTGACAGGCGTTTCTACTCTATATAGGCATCTCAGCGTTCTGAGCCTCTCATCAAAGGGCTGAGATACTGTATAATGCTCAGCAACATTCATGCAGCAACATGACAACACATGTGGGGCACTAACTGATTGTCGAGTCGTACTTGAACATATTGTTGATGGAAGTAGCTTTGTAAGCCAATGTCAAGGCGCATGGTTGGGTTGTTGACTGTTAAACTGCTGGAGCTGATGCGACTTGATGAAATTGCCTTCTGCATCATTTGCAACCTGTGACCAGTTCTCACAGAGAGTTGCACTTTTGCTTCTGGTACAGATTTAAAGAACCCATGTAACGATGCATCAGTTTGCGCCTGTGTTTCAGCTGCAACTGTGACAATGCTTCCATCTTACCAGTCATAGGGCCAGAAATTGTTTGTTAGACACACCATCAAGTCCAGGCAGGCATACCTGCCAAAGTAGTCCTTGGGCAGTTTCTTCTTCTTCAGGTACTGATGACTGGGCCATGACTCCATGGTGATGGGTGTTGTAGGTTCCCCACTTTCGTCATCAAATCCCTGCATGACTTGCCACAATAAGATTTTGCAATGCAGTGCTATCTGTAAACTGTATATCATATGCAGGTTTGTTACAGCTGCATTCTGTAGATGCCTAGATACTCTTTGGGACAACGAGACAGAGCAGGTTGAACCGCAGACGGCTTGTCACATCTTGATGTTCATCTTTGCAACTGAACCATGCACACGCAGTGCCAAATGCCTGATGTTTGCATCTGCACCCGTCTGGTGGTGACCCATTGATATGTACAGCCACCCAAAGCAGTCAGACACAGAGACACAGCCATACACACATTGTGCATGCAGTCATGGCATCGTCTGTGACACCAGGCCCTAGAATTTTCTAAATATGAGTTGCTGATCTTAGATTCCAGCTGCAAGACAACTTTCTTATGCAAACAGTGGTGACGTTCCTCTGCCCCCAAGAGTGTTTGATTCAGCCTGAACACTGTAAGCTGTCTGCTTGTAGCCAGGATGCTTGCATGTCAGTCTCAATGACACGCACTAAATTGAGTGTGTCACTACATCAAACCAGATCATATCAGACCAAAACAGAGATCTGATTAGAAAGAGCAGCTCACCCCAACAATCAGCTCAATGTTATGCTCAGTGCCGGTGTCTGCCATGTGAGCCCCAGTGCGCATGGTGGTATAGCCAAAAGTGGATGCAACCACTGTGGATCCTGCCCACACCGATGTAATCACCGCCTGCAATATCAAAAATAATAAAAACGATAATAATAATAATAATAATACAAACATAAACTAATAATGCTAATAAGCTAATGTTAATGATCTAAAAAATCGCTTTCCGGCTGATGATGAGCTAGGTGTGTGCAGGACAAGTCTGCAGGGATGACCAAAGAGTGTGCTACAGGGACAATCTGGTCACGAGAGCAGCACCAATGCAGGGCAGAGCAATGTGGTTTGCTCCAATGGGAGCAAGCAAAGTAGCACTGGCTGGAGAAGCGCACAAGTGCCAGAAGGACCACAGGACGGAGGGATTCTAGCAAGAAGAAGGTGTGAACTGTGCCAAAGAGCAGATATGATGGAGCACCAGTTGCATCCATTGACCAGATTGACGATATGTCAGACAGCAGCTTTGGTCATGTTGGCTGGCTGATGCAATGTTGTTGCCAGGCTTTCATGCTGGCATGCAGGTGCAACAACAAAGGTTAGATGAGAGAGCCTTTGTAAACACAGAACAGCTCCATACCATTCTGCAGCAGATGACAGCTGCAGTCAACTGTCCAGCAACATGGTGTGGGTGCTTGAACGCAGCCTTGGCCTCAGCCAGGCAACAAGTTGTGTAACAGACCCCGTAATACAGTCATTATGGTGGTATTGTGACGGTATTGTTACAAGTTGCAGATCCGTGCAGAACAGGTGGTGAGAGGCTCACTGATCGGAATCGGGGTGGCAGGTGGTCTAAAACCGGCACCAGGGGTTTGCCCTTGGGGTCAGATGTACCCTCCCCTGCCTCAGCAGCTCTGGTGTCCTTGCTTGCTGCATCCTGCATGCGCATAAGACTTGAATTCATCTCGTATTCAATATTGCGCTATGACCTGTTCAAATGTTGCTTTGTTGTTTCACTCTGTTTTTCTTGTTCAATGATCAATATACCTTTGCTGTGTGTGAATGGACATCGTGCGACCCATGACGTGCGTCAGCAGCTGCAGCTAAACTGCCAAAGGCATGCATGATTTCAAGCTGAGCAGTGAAGCCTCGTCAGAACAGCTTGTTCACCTTGTTGGCTGCTTTATGCAGCTTTGGTCGGATCTTCTTTGGCCACGAAAGAGGGTTCTTTGCTATTGTCTTCATTCCAGCAAATGCTGCAGAAGTAAAGCATGTTGACTTACAGTGCACATGTACACCAGCTGTAGGAGCTGCGCTCACAAGTGCAAGGTGGCCACACAATGTCCAGTCACATATTAGACAGGCTACAATCATTGCCGGGCTTACATGGCACTCAGGCCAGAAGACTGGCATTGCATTCTTGTGCACAATTTCCATGCCACATTTGTTGATTGCTTTTGGCAGGCACACACGCATGTGTAATGGTGCTGAGCACTGTTGCATTCGCACAACTGTCTATTGCTTTCTGCATACAGACATGCCCAAAGCATCTGCATACAGGTTCAAGATCATGTCCACTGAGCCTTGCTAGCAGACAGTTGCCAAGGGCATGCCCTGAAGGCCATTGCAGCAGCCAAAACTCACTAGGGTGTTGGGTCAAGAGCTTACCAACAGATGTGACCTTGGCAGCCCAAAAGCCCTTGGTCTTGCCAGTGACAGACAGGGCCAGATTGAAGAAGCTGCCCCACACCATAGCACGCAAGGTGCTGCCCATGACACACCTGATGACATGCGGTATGGAGAACCTGCAGCCGTTCCAGCACTTGCATAAGCGTCTGCAATCACGCTCTGTCCTTGCAGCATTATGCTGTAATGTTCATTGTGATGCCTCCAAAATGTCAAATTGCAGCCAAAGGCATGGCCATTGTCTTCATGTGTTACTTAGATCCCTGTTTGCTACAAATGCAAGCAGAAGGAAGGGGATTCATCTGTTATGGACACTTGTTGCAGCAGCAGCATCATGCTCCTGGTTGACACAGACAGCCAAGTTCTTGAATGGTGACGCACACTTTCCATTAATTCAAGCCCAAATCTCTAATATAAAATCCTTGGTCTTCAGGCAGCAACAAGCCTTACTCATCTCAATGCTGAGTCACATGCATAAAAAACAGCACATGTGGCCGACTTCATATGCATTGGTAAGCTTGCACAGCGACTTACGACTTGTGGACTCCCAGCTGCAGGCGGACAACCTTGCCTATGTGAGGCAGGCATGTGTTGATGGGGTTGGGGTAGGTCACATAGTCAAGGACTTTCTCCTGCCAGTGTTGTTCATCATGTGCCTGCTCGGCCTTCTTGCGCCAGAACTTGGCAACTCCAGGGTTCTCAAATGTGACACACCTGCAGCAAGAGGCAGCCTGAAGTCTTGTGCATATGCTGTTTGGGGTTTTCTAGGTCATGTCAGGATGACTAAGAAATATAGGTGTAGGCCACAGACAGCAAGCCAGGATTGTCAGACACAGTGGGCTCAGGTGGTAACATACAGTGCATTGGTAGACCACAGCGTTAATGTGAATGCTGCAGGCTGGGTGAAATGACCGATATTACCGGACTGCAATCATGGTGCAGCCCGTGCCGCCAAGTGCAAAGTAACAGAACATGGAAAGTACTCTTACTTCTTTAGCTGGTCATCAAAGCGGATCTGACATGCATTTGCAACAAAGCCCCCCAAGGAGTGTCCTGTGGTGTAATGTGTCCATTGGGTGTCTGGAAACTGCTCTGTTAGTTTCTTCAGCTTGTCATCCATGTACATAACTGCTTCTTCGACAATATCGATGTCATGATCAGGATCCTGTCTGAGCTCCATGTTGCACCTGCACCAGATGCTGCAGCTTTGAGCCCGCCCACGGCCGAAAATGGCACGTTTAGCCGCAGAGGTCGCACTGCTTACTTCATCTGAGCTTTGGCCATCTGAACGCCAGCAGTTGTATCCGTGCCTCTCCATGTGAAGACAGACGCAGCCTCTTGAGGAGCGTCTGTGCTGGTTTCACACTGGAAAGTGGTATACACTCTGACGCCGAGGCCGGTGTCTTCGTTTTCGTAGTGATCGTACTGATGAAAGCCTGACGTCCTGCCCTGTGGTGCGTCTCCGGAATATACTATACTACTGAAATGAGCCAGCTGCCCATCTGTGACTTCCACCATCGAGGGCTCACCCGACACTTCGCACAGCCTGCAGAAGGCCGGTCAAATCTGCAACATATATCGCAACATGCATCAAGATAAGCACTCATGCCAAAGACGCCGTAACGGTCTCATTTGCCCTAGCACACATGATTGCATGTCCAGCACCAGTTATACAGAAGCAGCCGTACAGTAGCTGGTGCAAGGCAGACACCATCAGCTGTCAGGCAGCAGCTTTCAGTATGCAGAACTGCAGGTGACAATCTATGCAAAGGCTTGATAAAGAAGTCTTGGAGTTAACTATATATGTATTCATGAACCACACATGTAACAACCATACTGCAAAGCAGCAAGAATCATGTCCTCTTAGAGTAAGATGCGTTGTGTTTGTTAGTCTGTTTCACGCTGACAATGAAATGACACTCAAGCGCAGCCTGTGCAAGCTTGGAGAGCTTGACACCCAAGCTTTCAGAATGAATTGTGTTATGCTTCAGGTATGTCACATGCACAGCTTGCTCTGCTAGCCGTTTGGATTTGTACATCACAGGCAGGGCGGTAGCAACACTGGTGAGGATGTCTCAACCAGATTGAAAAGGTGACAGCAATAATGCCCATAGGATGGCAACAAAGCTGGCAAGTCAGCATGTCTGCAGCAATTGGCATCCTGGGGAGCACTTCTTGTTGGGGATGCTGCGCAATTTGTGCACTCTTGCATTGTATCTGATGTTGGCTTTGCAGAATCCTTAATTTGCTGTGAGGACTCCTTCAAATGAGATAAAGTCTGCCCTGCTGTCTACAGTGATTGCTTGCCCCTATCTGCTGCACATAAAGCCGTCAGCATCTCTGCAGTGAGTTGTTTGTTTGCTTATGCTGCACTTGCTTGAACATATTTGTGGGACATGTGGTTGTTCTCTTGCGATCAAGTAGACAGACCTCTGCATACCAAAAAAGCTAGTATATGCAACTCGTGTAGACTGCATCTAAAGATTCATCCTGGCATACAGTGTCTGAGTGGTGAACAGCTCGTGCAGCAGGGCGGCGTGCCAGTCACAGCACTCTGTACAGCAGTGGTCTAAGCCGTTCTCGAGGAAGATACCTCCAAAGCAAAGCAAGCAAGAGCATAACAGGAGCTACCCTTGTAGCCACTGGAAAATCTTTTCTGAGAATCATGTTCTGTACAAGAAATGAATGCATAGCAACGACACCCCGATATGTTCTAGCATACTGTGTGTCCAGAAAGAAACTGTGCAACAATAGTGACCCACAAACGCTGCGCACTACTAGGCTGAACAAAACAGGGTAGTCGGGAATATTCAAGACTTCTGCTGTCCCTAAAATCGCCAGGAGAGAAGGAGGGATTATGCAGACAAATTTAATGCCCAGCGCTGGCTCCATAACATTCACTGGCGTTCACCGAGATCAGTAGCCCAGGCAGGTCGGACTGCTTGTTGTACAGACGAGCTTGCAAGGTGATGACAGTACCGTATCGCTTGCCAAGTCAAGACTCAATTCAATTTTGAGATTTTAGCGGAAGTCGGCATGCAGATTCAGTCTGGGGCACTGATTTTACACCCGATTTGGAATCCTTTGTCTCTGCAACTTCCACGTTGACATTCGACAGAAGTCCCAACAGCTCTGGCTTGACGCGCGCCTGACAGAGCTGTTGGGTCGATCTGTCGAAAGTATATAAGAGCTAGCGACACCAAAACGAGGTCAACATCTCTCAGGATGTCCTCCAACAATCCTGGCTCTATTCATCCCGGCAACACAGCGACACCACCACCTCAATTCAGCAAAGGAGCCAGGATTTTGCCAGGTATGCCTCAGCGATACATATGCCAGGAAGCAGTTGCATGACGCTATGATACACATTTGATGCGTCTTGTAGCTTCAGCACCTTCACTGATGCATGCATGCATTGTATGCAGTGGTTGCAGCAGGCCTGGTTGGTTACATAGCTTACACTGTCTACACTGGCAAGGGCAAGACATCTCCAGCAAGCACCATAGGTACGCCATACTGCACTTCATGCTAGCAAAAGTTGCAGTGCTAGCTGTATCTGCACCCAGCTTTGTACAGGCACTAAGCTCCCAGGAGAGAGTTTTGGCCAGTGGACCATAACCAAGTGCTTCTTTGCTCTGCATCTTGCAGATCAAGAGAAGGAGTCAAGTAGTACTGAGCAGCCATACTCAGGCCCTAGGAAAGATGGGAACTCTGTGACATCAAAGAGCTGAGTGTGGTTCAACTGTCTGCTTAATCCTACTGGCTTGCCCTGGCTTGCCCTGGCTTGCCCTTAGAGTCTCTGTCCATGCAGCAACCTGACTGTCTGTCGACCGAATCGTGTTGACATGCAATAACAGTTTTCAGTGTGGAATTCATGGTGATTCAGGATAGCTAGTGCAGCACACTCCTGATAAACATTATAATTAGCTCTGGTAGCAAGACTACTTTAAATGATGGCCGTATGATGCGACTTGAGCTCTTGTCACATGCCGAAAGCCCAGCAAATTGTTGCTGACTGCCTGATCTCATGCTACTGACTCAAATGGCAGTCAGTCTTTTAAGCAGCATGCCAGAAAGCTAATTATAATGCCTTGCAGTTTGTTGTAATAAAGTCTAGAACTTCAATGTCAAATGACAACGGCGCGCAACAAAATTTGACCTCGAACGGCATGGAATATTGGAAATATTCAAGACTACCCACGTATGCATTCCAAGGTATTGTACAACTTGATATACATCAGCCTGCCTTTGGTGCAGGATGATCATCTGCAGCTTGATCAACCTGCATGTGTGGGTCATCTGGCCGGCCTGAGGGTCCTCTGTTGATGTCTGGGGTGTCATCGTTGTCTGCACCGCAAGATAACCTCAGGCACTCACTTTACAAACATGGGTGCTGCATGATTGCCATGCCTTGATACACATGCAGATCTTAGTATGGAAGTGGTGCAAATTTTAGTGTGGAAGTGGTTTTGCTTAGAATATCTTGAGCATTTGATGTTCCAAGAAGGTGGTGCACCAAGAAAGGCCAGCAGATTTTCCATCTTGGCACAGTGCCCCGCCATCTGCTAATGCAGTGCCAGGCTTGTCACTAGCCATGCAATGCTGCTAGCCAGGCCCATGGTGACTAGAAGAAGGTTATTAGCATGAGGACTGCTAGATATGCATTCATCTGATCCACTTTCCTCACCTGCCCAACTGTCGACACTGCTGCATTCCCATGCTAACATGTGATTGCTGCGTATGCAAGCTTCACAAAGCACTGTCACGCCAAATGTGTCAGACAAGAGTATGCTGAACATGGCGTGTTCCTGAGATGTGTTACCTTTAGCATCAGTGTCCTTTCTGTCATCTGCCCAGCTACCAGCACTGGTGTGGAAGCCTTTGCTGGGCTTGGGCTTGTCCCCTGGCTTCAAATGGTTGTCCCCGGATGGGGCTCCTGCTCCCTTCTCCTACACAAATATGGAGAATTTGAACAACCCGCTATAACTTGTTGCATGATGACACTGATGCAACAAAATCATTGTTCTGCTGAACTTTTCATGGAGTGTTGCAGAGCAAGCAGCAGTGGTCAGGGGCTCAGAACCTAAATTTACGTGCCAGTGACACGCTGGGATGTGAATTGAAAGATGCAACAACACTTAAGAAACCTTGTACGACAGCCTTGTGTCACTTGCTAACCATTTACACACATACTGGCTTTCCCATGTGCGTTGCACGTACAGTCAGCAACGGAAGCTGGCAGACTTTGCATGCCCATGATGAATTATACAGACCACAAAACACAGCAGCATTGTGTATTTATGTGGATTTCCAGCGCCAAGATAAAAGCAGATTGAGCTGTGAGTCACATGGTTGCATGCCTTATTGTGTGGCAAATAGCACTTCCAAAATTGGGAGTTCCCTGCTCAGCCAACCTTGAGGGTCCACATGACAGGACTGTGGTGACACTTGACCTTGCCATGTGCATTTCAGATAGCTTGGTAACATTGTGATGAATGCACCATGAATGTCCATATTCAAATCAGCATGCAGCATACCAACTCATTTGTTTTCTTTGAAGAAGGGGTCTGTTGCCTGTCATCATCCATCTTTGGGGGAGCAATGTCAGGGTCTGTCCTGACGCCCTTCTTCTGTTCAGGGGAATCACCATCAGCAGGACCTGCGCTGCTCCAAGCTGATGTGAAGAAACCTCGCTTCTTGGGGGCCTCACCTGATTTGAGGGCATCCTTGCCTGATGGTGCACCAGCCCCCTTCTCCTGCAGGGCACAGAAATACAACAAAGTTCATGTGCTGAAAGCTCATGAGGCCCAGGTATTGGCAGACACACACGTGAAAGCATGAGTTTACCCATGCCACACATTTTGTGAAATGTAATCAGCCAAATACTTGCTGTAATGGTGCTGGAGTGAAGTGATCACTTCATGCTTTACAGAAAGCATGGACAGCTTACTAGCTCATTGGTCTTTTTTGAAGACGGCGTTGACTGCCTGTCATCCTTAGGTGGGGCTATGTCAGGGTCTGTTCTGACGCCCTTCTTCTGCTCCGGAGAATTCTTTGCGTCTGGACCTTTGCCTTCCAATCCCACAGCGGATGTTTGCAGATTCGCACGTTCCCATATGGTGGAAAAGGCTGGCGCAGCGGCTTGTGCGTAGTTGTGGCAACTTTGTGGTCCAGACGCGCTAGGCCTCCAGATCGTTGCCAAACCCCTGCGGCACTAGTAGCTCAAAAGAGGCACCGAAGGCTACGATGACTCCAATGTACATCGCCGTTTTTGCTGCATCCGTGAATCGTGTGACACAACACAGTTTTGCCCATACACAATCATGCAATTCTGAGATCAACACCTGCGAAGCATCCTGTCTTGCTCCTGAAGCTTGTTGACCACGCTCCCAAAGAGTGCAGAAGAAACGGAGAGGTGCAATCACGATAGTTACTGATGCATGCGCACGGTGTGACCCGTGGGTGAGGGCAACGGGGTCGGGCCAAACTTTTTGACGAATCTGTTAGGTCAAAGTCAATTTGGGCGAAATCGCTTGGCTCATGTTGAAACAGCGTAATGCATGCAGGCTCCGGAACCAATGGCTTCGTGGTTCACAAGGTTGCATGGGACTGCGATTCCACGACTGCATTTTGACTTTCGCAACACCAGCGCTCTACAAACTGTCATGCACACCGTTTCTACTTTTCATTCAGCTGCCTGCGTATGTGCCAGATTTGCTAGGAGCGTCAGACACCAGCAAGGTAAGCTCGCCTGCAGTCAGCAGGCTCGTGGGATCTCGCAGCGTGACTTAGCAAGCGATTTGTGCACTTGTGCTGTTGATGCCAACGTCGCTGAGTTTTCGTGCTAACGTCTTCCACATTGATCAAGGTGCAGTGCGTCATCTGACCTCTGTCAGAGCGGCCTCGCCTGGCTCTGTACCAGGTCTGTGACGACTATTTGTGCGGATCGCGCTGAACGATGTCTTTTCAGTTTCAACGAGTTTCAAACAAGTGAAACTGTCCTGCAGTTTCTCAAGCACTGAGGTGCCATCATCCAAGAAGAAGCCCTCTGTCACCTCCTGCAGCTCTATCACACGTAAGCTTTTTTGAGGTGCACATGCTCTGCTTTAGTGTCTCAATGGTGCTTGATCCTTCACAGTGTTTTTGCAGTCAGGAGTGGCCAGCAGAGCAATGGCAAGTGCAGCAAAGGATGAGAAATATGACTTTGACCTCTTTACCATTGGAGGTGGTACTGGTGGTGTCCGAGCTGCCCGATTTGCCTCAACAGATTATGGTATGTCTTCTTTATTCTACAATTACATTACCCACCGCACCTTATGCATTCCACCAGAATTTTATTGTCACTGACCCCAACAAGGTAGCTTATGCATCACATGCGTGCTGATGGCGCTTGAGCAGACCAGCAAGCATATGATGCTGCTGTCATCACATGCAACTCGTTACACAACAAGATTGCAAGACCACTGCATGCGATCACTACAAATTGCGTCTGGGCGTCATCACATGCAACTCATCACACAACAAGTCTTTGCAAGCACACTGCATGCATTCACTGCGCATTGTCTCTGGGCCAAATACAGTCTATAGATGAGGCAAGCCTGCCTCATTTCAGGACATTACTGCATGCAGGCGCAAGAGTTGCTCTGTGTGAGCTGCCCTTCAGTCTGGTACAGACAGACACAGAAGGTGGTCTGGGAGGCACATGCATCCTGAGAGGGTGTATACCCAAGAAGCTGCTTGTGTATGGAGGGGAGTTTGCCAATGAGTTTAAAGAGTGTGAGGGATATGGGTATGCCTGCCACGTCATGAACACACTCATGTTCACTGTACACACTCTTGTTCACCATGTACAGCCAAACTTACAGTCATGCCACGCATGCAGCATCATAACTTGCTGTGGGCACGCTCCTGTGACATGCACTGTCAAGTATACAGTTATGCATGCAGCATCACAGCCTGCTGTGGAAACCCTCCATCACCATGCACAGTCATCAACTGCTGCCTTTGGCTCTCCCCCTTGTATCTGCCTGCCATGTATGCCACAAATGGTCTCGAAACCCAATAGCTCTGCATCATGTCACGCAGTTGCATGCTGAGTCCAGGTTGTGCATGTGAAGCAGGTGTTGTGGCCAAGCAGGTTGGCAGCATTGCTCACCCACACTCAGTCTGTGACATTATGCCATGCATGAGAGACTACACAGATTCTTGCATCAGCTCAAGCAAACCTTCCTCCACAAGCAGTTTGTCCAATTTTGTTCAATTTTGATGCGATTTTGCAGATGGCACATAGAGGGTGAGATCACCCATGACTGGAAGAAGCTGGCAGAGCGCAAGGAGAAGCAGCTCAGGAAGCTGAGCGACATCTACAAGGGCCAGCTGGACAAGGTAGTTAATCAATCATTCAATTTACATTTCTTGTCTTTAGGACTCATCAGGGGAGTCAACCGACTGCTGTCAAGGACCATGTAATGCTGACAAGGAGTATGCAGCCTTTGATACTCCACCTGCATGCATGCTGCATTCATCTTTAATTTCATCATCATGCTGCATTAATCATCCATTTGCCTCTACTCGTGATGTGCGTATTGATAGCCTCTTACTATTATGACAGCATCAAGCATCAACGCTTGCGTGTGACACTCTGCGTCATAGAGCCACTTGCTGCTGTAACTCAGCAGGCATGCGGCATGCATGTGATTGTGCAGCAGAAGGTAACGGTGGTGTTGCTATGTTCATGATCGTTACCGAGCTTTGACTGCTGTACACAGGCTGGCGTGCATTACATAGAGGGCAGAGCGACAGTGAAGGACAAGCACACAGTCAGCATCAATGGCAAGGACTACACGGTAGGCAGTCAGTACAGGCCTACAGTGCTGCAAACTGCTGCTGTGGCACAGTGCGTAGTGCTGCTGTTGCTCAATACATAGTGCTGCTGTTACATAGTACAGCTGCTGTGTATGACATGGTACAGCTGCTGTGTATGTGATGGTAACTGAGAACTGCTGGGGATACAGACTTGTCCCAGGGCAACCACAGTACATAGTGCAGACAGAAAGGATGCTGGCAGCAAAAGTACTTTGTCAGTGCTCATAGCCACCTTATTATGCACGCCATGCCTCAACAGACCCCTGGCAACAGTTTATCAAACAGGATGACATGTCATTCAAAATCAAAAGGGCTCCACACCCCAGATAATAACAAAACATGGGAAACAACGATGGTGGTGCAGGCCAAAAACATTTTGATAGCAACAGGAGGGCGTGCAATAGTACCTCCCATAGAAGGCAAGGAGCTGACCATCATCAGTGACCAAGTCCTAGACCTGCCCAAGAAGCCAGAAAGGTGCGACCTATACTTTTGCTTTGTTTCAGCGTCGTCACAACAGTACAAAGACACCCATCCACCATCATTTCTTGATAGGGTTGCAAGGTATAGGTATAAATACTCTCGCATGCTGTAAGTTCCGGTGTATGTTTGCAGCATCATTGCGTATTTGTGCTGGAACGCTGTTTTCAAGACTGTCCTTGCTGTATGATGCTCACAATGAAGGGTTGCTGTGTGATGCTCACACTGACAACTTGCTGTGTGATGCTCACAATGATGGCTTGCTGTGTGATGCTCACAGTGAAGGCTTGCTGTGTGATGCTCACATCGAAGGCTTGCTGTATGCTGCTCACAATGAAGGCTTGCTGTGTGATCCTCACACTGAAATCAGCATTGATCCTCTGTGCTGCTGTTACTGCATACTGTTTGTGCAAAAACAGCATGCAATAACGGCAGCACACAGGATCAACGCTGACTTCAGTGTGAGCATGAGGAGAAAGCCTGAGTTCAACTCACTGTGTCTTGGTGTACCAACTGTTCTGTTGTAAAGCTGAAGTTGTGGAGCTTGTAGTCAAGCATGACCTCTTAAAAAATATCAGATCACTCTGCTGCTCAATCAATACCAGATCTTCTTGCGGCCTCTGCTGAAGCCCTCGGAACAGTATGTATGCTAATAGCTTGCTCAATTACCATTTTGTCAGCAGCCTACACAGCAGCAAATCAAAGTGTCAGAGTGCAAATTTGGTGCTTGCTTTTTGTAAAGTCATGTTGTGTTGTCTGGAAAACAAGTTGTAATGACGCATGCAGGCTGGTGATTGTTGGTGGAGGGTACATTGCTGCAGAGCAGGCATGCATCTACAGAAACTTTGGAGCCGATGTGCATATGTTCTTCCGCGGCGCGCACATCCTCAGAGGTCAGCCCTCACCCCTCACCCCTCAGTGTCTGCCTCTGCCTGCGCCTCAGTGTCTGCCTCTGCCCACATTTCACGCTGTTGCCCACATGTTGTTATGGCCATGTCCTTGCAAACATCTCTGCTGAAAGCGCCCCTGCCTGGCTGTGCATGTGATAGAGGCGTGGTGCATGGGGATTCTGCTTTCTGACTGCTGGCAGTGCATGTGATGTGCATTCAAGCCACTTGCAAAAACCATGTTCTGTTTGTTTGTTGCCCAAAGGGCAGTACATGCAATGACTTGTGTCCTTGCCTTCTGAGGTGGTCGTCCAGGTTCACTTGGTATGATGGGTGCGCATGGTCATATTATGCAGTGGCTGCCAAGACAGCACCTCACACGAGAAGGTTTTTTCAGGACCTTATGTACCTGAAGATGCATGTTGAATAACTCCAAATATGCACAAATGAATGCATGCTCAAACATAAATCAAACGATTGTCTGCAAAGTGTATCATGAGATCTGCAACCTCAGATGACATCAATATCTTGATTTCCACCTGCTACACACATGGCACCAAGGCAAAACCCTCACCGTAAGTAAAATCTACTAAACGAACGAGTGTGTCGTACAGGGTTTGACCCAGAGGCAGCAAAGCACACTGAGGGCGAATTCAAGCGGCAGGGCATTCAGCTGAAGCCTGACTTCTCTCCTGTCAAGGTGGTCAAGGAGAAGGATGGCAAGCTGACCATGACAGCCAAGAACAACAAGGATGAGGAAATCACGATGGATGGCATTGACTACATCCTGATGGCAACCGGCAGGAAGCCAGCCACTCAAGGGCTTGGTTTGGATAAGGTGTGTGAGCAGCAGCTCTGTGCAGGAGTTGTTGTGTTGTATCCCTAGATCAGATCCCAAAAGCACAGGTCGGATCTCAACAGCATGGTTTGCTGATGCGCTCTGTCAAAGATGAACAGGTGATGTTGAAATTGTGTACAAGCTGTAGGTGGAAATCTTGCCATGTGCATGTGCCACTTCTGTGGCATGACGGGGTGCTGCACACACAAATCAGGCTGACAAGATTGCAGACTGTTTTGATTGGGACAAGCTCTTGATGTACAAAGCAAGCAATGACACTGCAGACAGTGCTCCAGCAAAACAAGACCAACTCGATTTTTTAATGATAATCGTCCTCACCACATGTTCTTCTGTGTACATGTTCACAGCAGAACACATACACAATTGCATGTTTTCATTCACATATGTTTGCTTTCCCTCCCATCGTCCTCAAGCAGAACTTTTGCTTGACTCAATAAAATTCAGTGCTGACATGACCCTCTTGGCCCTGACATGACCCTCTTGCCCCTGGCATGACCCCTTTTGCCCCTGGCACGACCCCTGTTGGCCCTGACACGACCCCTCTTACCCCTCTTACCCCTGACATGACCCCTCTTGCCTCTTTACACGACCATTCTTGGCCCTGACATGACCTCTCTTGGCTATGACATGACCCCTCTTGGCCCTGCAGCTGGGGGTGGAGCTGGATGACAAGGGGGGCGTCAAGGTGGATGATTTCAGCCAGAGTAGTGTGGACAGCATCTGGGCCATTGGTGATGTCAGCAACAGGATCCCCTTGACACCTGTCGCCAGAATGGAGGGCACCTACTTTGCTCAGCACCTCTTTGGGTAATCCACCTTGTCCTGTGTGCCTGGCTTCAATTTCATCACGCCATTGGGGGGGAAAACCAGCCTGGGGATGGGGTCCCTGTGCTATGGGCCTTACATGCTGCCTCTCTTTGCCATATGTGCATTGTCACCCGGAGCAAGGAAGTTTGCATGTAAAAGAGTGGACTGTGTTTTTCTGTGCAAGTGCATCTGTGCAAGTGAAAAGGTTTTATGTTTCAGGACATCTGAGCTTTTCAACCCTGCACACTACAGGCTACCTTCTGCAAAGCTCCAGGCTGCTGCCTTGGGAGGCTCCCATTGTGCAATTGCAGAAAAGCATGAAGTTCTCCTATTTTTTTCTTTCTACATTTTGTGCTCAACAAGGCAGGTGGCGCCCAGGGTGCGTCGCACTGCTACCAATTGCAAACAGCATCATGCAGATGCCTTTCTCAGACACTGCTTAGTTGAACCTCAGACACATTCAGACACTCTCAGACACTCTGCAAGAGCAATATTCAAGTGCTTTCTCAAATGTGTTTTCGTGATGACAGGGGCGTGGACATCAAGCCAGACTATGGCAATGTGGCGAGTGTGGTGTTCAGTAGCCCTCAGGTAGCGCAAGTGGGCGTCAACGAGGACAAAGCTGTGGAGGAGTATGGAGATGTTGACATCTTCACCTCAACCTTTTCGTGAGTTGTGCATAGAATTAACATCCTGTGCCATGGTATTGGATCACATGTACGTAAGGATCACACTGTACGGCTTACACAGCACATGTATTGCCTGCGGATGTATCACTGTTTTGACACAACGGTGAGATGCATGGTGTCACATGGCTCTGCTGTGGCTGGTCATGCATGCGTGAATGGTGGTGTGAGATGGCTGCTAGGCTCAACGTATCACAAGACTGCATGCATGTCTGCATTGTTGTGTGGAATGGTTGCTGGGACTAATTCAGTACAGGTTTGCATGCACATGTTGCACTTTTGAGTTGTCCTTCATGTGCTGTGCTCACATCATGAAGATTGTGGTACTCATTGAGCTGACAAGGACTGTGTCTTGATGCACTGTGTGATGCACAATGCTCTTGGGTCTCATGGCATCTAATTGCTTGTCTGGCGTTTGCAGGGCATTAAGAGATTCATTGACAGGAAATGAGGGCAAGGGCTTCATCAAGGTGGTTGTGGATGCCACGACAGACAAGGTGGGCCCTGAGGTCGCTGAAATCCTGCAGGTACCCTGCTTCTTACCAGGCTGCCTTCTTTGCTTGTTACCATGCTTGTTGCCATGTTCGTGACCATGCTTGTCACCATGCGTGTTTGGTACCTTGCTTGTTATCTTGCATGTTACCATGCTTGTTACCTTGCTTCTACCATGCTTCTTAACATGCTGGTAAGCATGCTTGTTACCATGCTCATTCTGCCAACACCTGTGCCTCCAACAGCCATTGCGAGACCTCTTGCTGACAGTGCTCCTCGACCATCATGTCACTTTGATCTGCATTTAGCTGAACGCTGACAGTGTCGGTTGCCTGTGGAACCCTGTTTCTGCTGCATGTCGGGGCGTGTCAAGCTTGCCATATGCTGCATGTGAAAGTTATGGTGCTTGGGTTGGCTGCCCAGACTTGTCTGATGTCACAGCCATGCATAATTGGCCTTTGCACACCTGTGCAGGGTTTTGCCGCAGCAATGAAGGCTGGCATCACCAAGACACAGCTGAATGAGACAGTCGGCATTCACCCAACATCAGCCGAGGAGCTGACCACTTTGCGATCAGTCACAAGGAAATACCGCAACAAGAAGGAAGTCAAGGACTGAGCATAGCATCTGTTCTGCCATGAGCCCGTCTTGTACTTGGTGTTTTTGTGCCTGATATTGAAGGCCTTTGCACTTTACCTCCCCATATACATAATTTATTCATCCACATTGTATGCAACAGTTTACTAGCTTGCGAAAATTCCTTGGCAATGCAAGTCACAGTATGGTAATCTTTTACCTGTACAGGTGCACATGTGCATGCTGCCATACCTGGCAGGCATTGCACAGAGCCAGATGCATGCACTAGCCATTCATTGTGTGCTGATGTGAAGCCTGTTGCATTTAAGAGGACTGTAGCCATTGCCTGCATGATAGATATGGTGGACAACTGAACCAACCCTGTGCTTAACATTTTCATGCAAACTTAAGTACGCTCTTGCACGCATCACATGTGTACGGAAAGAAACTTACAAAACCTGTTGTAGAGTGTAGATGCGTCAAGCTGTAGATGAAAGTTTCAGGGCTCCTTCCATGCAAGTCCTTTTGCACCAGAGCTTTTGGAAAATCAGAAACAATTGCCAGAGTTGCAGCAATGCATGCAACAGCTGTATGACAAATGCAGAAAACAAAGACAGAATATTGCAGAATGAATGATGACATTGCAGCCATAAGGTATCAGATTGGATCACGAGAGGAGTTATGAAGGAGTTTTGTATGGCTGTGCTGTGGCACAAGTGTCATTTGAGCGGGAAGAAGCGCATCAGGTTGAGGACCTTCTTGTTGACACAGAGCAAAGCAAACTCTAATTGCACAAGACTGTGTACAAAGATGGTCATTCATTTTACCAGCGCTCTGATGTATTGACTGTCGAATGTTGTTCTCACCCAGGGGACTGATCAGTGGATTCAGATGCTGTTGCCATGGCCTACATATCGACACAGGCTTTGGCAAGGGTACTGAAAATTGCAGCATATGGAAGCAGCATTAAATGCAGAGACTAAGCTGCCATCGCTGCAAGTATGTGGCCTTTCCTTGGGGTCAGCCTGCTCTCAAGGGTAATGGGAAGCACACGTGAAGAGCAGTCAACAATCACCTCTGTTTGTGCTATAGTAGGCATGAATTGAAGGCTGTGACAGACAAATGCTGACTGTTGTGAAAGGTTTGCACAGATGTATGACAGGCCCTAATCTGGCAGAAGCAACGGAGGCAAAGTGTAACAGAGGCAAAATGTCACATTTTCCAGCAGACAACCAATCGCTTTGAACACAAATCAATCACTACGGATCCGTGCTGTTGCTTGCTCCACCACTGGATGCATCAGTCTCAGAGTCACTGCTGGACACCACTTCCACCAGTTTCTTTGTGGTCCTTGCTGACCTGGCAGGCAGCTGCCTCCTGGCTGCTGTTGGGGGTGCTCTCTCCTGCAACATGAGTATGGCAGCTTAGCTTAGCTGAGTTGCCGGTTCTGCCATGGCAGCATGTACATAACACCTCTGCCTGCACCGTAAGACAAGGTGGCAGCATCGCATTGTTGCTTCCTGTCTACACACTTCTGTGCTTCCAGCTCTGCCTGAATGCCTTATGTGCCGGTGCCACAAGGCCCAGCAGTTGCCTCATCAAGGGAGAATCATGTTCTACTAAGCTTTGCCACTACAGACGCAGCTGACAAACCCATTTGCCTTGATGTTGGAGCCAAGCTTCTTGTTGTGAAGACACCAAGGGAACACCAATCGGATCAAAAGCTTCAGCCATGCATATGCTTGTAGCATCAGTCACAGCATGACCTGCTTGCTATGCGTCAATGATGTCTGGTAACATCCTGAGCACCGCCAGAAGACTAGCCCATTGGCCTCAGCTTGAGTGGGCATGCTGTTCCAATGCTATGTCCCAACACTCATGACCAGCAGCCGTCAGCTTGACTCTCACAGCTGATTTCGTACGACGCAATAATCAGCATGGCACCGTGCAAACAGGGTTCAGATCTTGATCTTGAGTCCATCAAGCTTATGCTCACAGCATCAAGGGACGTGGGAGTGTTAGCTCTTTCAATCCCAAAACATCTGTTTTGATTCAGAAACATCATCCCTACACTAGAAATCTAAACTCAGAAACGTTTGGGGACAGTAAATACGCGTCTCTACATTGTGGAGATGTTTTAGTTGCTGTACCAATGGTTGCTGTTCTGGCCATCAGATGCATGCACAAATGCATGCTTGGGGTCATTTGTGCATGCTTGGGGTCTAAAGACTTGCTGTATCTAGGGTTCGAAGAGTTGCTGTATTGATGCAGCATAGAAAGTATACACGCAGAACAGGACCTGGGCAGCCCTGTGTAACACTTGGCTTCTCATTAAATTGACGCTGAAAGGCGTAGTCTTTTCTTTTCTTTTCTTTCTGCAGAATAGGTGTCCTTACCCTGAGTTCATCATCAGATTTGTCATCTACAAGCTCCCCCTTGCGCCTTCTTGCCCTTGCGGGTGTGCGTGTCACTGCAGTAGGGCCACTCTCCTGGAAGGGCAAAGGGCAGTCCACCAGCATGTCCTGCCTTGCCACTGCATTGCCCTCACTTGACATTGTCTGACTGGGGCTGTTCTGAGCTAGGCCATCTGCACCGGGGGTGCCCTCGTGAGAGGGGTCTGCTGCGCGTTGAGCTGGCTCACTCTGCAGATTGATAGATGCCAAAATGGATGCCAGAGCATCAGCATCTAGCCCCTGCAATGTGAATGCTTGTTGCTGTCCAGCTGCATGTTGAGACAGTGCATTGTGTTGCACAGAGAAGCGATGACTCATTTGAGACTAGCATGTACCCCACGTTATTAGGCAATGGTCAATGCCAATATCACTGCATCTGGTCACTCTCACTTTATAATGCTTGGCAAACAATGACTTCACAATACTGGCGTTGATGACACCTGCGGCACACTGTGGCCTAGCGTGCATGTGTGCCTTTTGGTAGGCCTTTCACCCAAACTGCCAGGCTGTCCCTGACAGGCTGGCAGTTCGCCACTCCCAAAAGAGGCAGAGAATATGATCTACCTCTGTTGATGATCTTGAGTACAGGACAGTTCCCACAACAATCCATCAGATGGTAACAGTTTGATGGTACCCACCTCCTCCGGTGTTGCATCAAGCTGTTGCAGCTGCTTGGCGAAGCTTGCCAGATCCTTAGCTGCCGGCCTGTCCTTCACCAGCCCTGCCACCTCATCTGCACATGGCAAAACCTTGACAAAGCGACAAGGTTAAAGTGACCAGCTTCAGAATCCGACCCAATTGTAGTAAAAGGGTACGGCCATTGCTGTCATGGAAATTACAGAGCCCATATGCGCCTCAAACATGACCAGATAGGCACACTAGTGGCGGTCACAGGTTGCCACTTTCAGACTCAGGTTCAGGGTGCTTGATTGAGTCAAACATTTCTGTGGCTTTGGCATCAGCCATTGCAGACAAACATCACAGAAATCCTCAATGCTCTGCCAGGTAGCAATGTCATGATGGTTGTCACAATGCCAAGCACAAATAAGGAGCAGGACTTTTTTTCATCTTCAGCCAACCAACTGAGTTGTAGACAGATGCCAGGGTCGCCAGTTTCCTGGTCAATGACAAGCAATACCATGCTACGCACACGCTTCTTCATGTTGGGCAAGGTCCCAAAGCACAAAGAAGAAAAGACCATGGTTGAAAAATGGAAAGGAACCTTTTTGCTTCTTTTCTTCCAATACGTCTATGTGCTTTGGCAATCAGTACAAGAGCTTCCTGAGGAGGCAGCTCAGAGGCAAGGCCTGGTGAGGGCACCCACCTACAAGTGCCCTCAGGCGCTTGATGGCTGCAGAGTCCTGACTGGTGAGGGGCAGGGTGAGCAGCACTTTCAGCAGGGCTGCCAGGTAGGTCTTGGACTCCTTGAACCTGGCGCACTGCGCCACCTCTGACACAAGCTCTGCTGCAAGGCTGGGGTATGAGGGCCTGCATGTTTATTGATATTTAGCAAAAGAAACGTTGATTTTATCTATACTATGAACATGGGTTCTTTGTATGACAATCAAGACTAAATTGTCTTTATCACATCACGTATAGTGGATATCAAAATGCCTTAAATGTTGAGATTTCTAGGTTTCTGTTGTTGGAGCTAAGTGACCAGTTGTCCTCCTGTTGTTGTTTAACACTCACATTTGTTTGCATGTGATTGAACAGTTTTGGTCTTGATGGATGCTGTGTTGGTGCTCCTCAGGTATTACACATGCTGTGTGTGCCATGCTGTGTGTGCCATGCTGTGTGTGCCATGCTGTGTGTGCCATGCTGTGTGTGCCATGCTGTGTGTGCCATGCCTTGGCTGTTTGGAGGTGTGCTGCATACTACCGAAGGCACGCATGTAGGCAGACATCTGGCAGCCCTACCAGAACGGGTGTCAAAATCATCGTTGGTGGTGCACATACTTGTGTTTTTTGACAGCATCTGAAAACAAGGCATTTGGCATCCACACAATGTAGTCAAGGGCCTTGAGCGCAGTGCAATTTTAAGTATACGTTTATGAAGTGCAACAAGCAGCAGAGTGTCATTTGTGCAAAGCCAGACCTGATGGCTTGCTGCCCCCCATCCTGTTGTGCCCCTTCTGCTTCGCTACCTGGCTCTGTCTGGAGTAGCTGCATCACACAAATAAGTGTCAGAAGCTGCAGTTGGGCATCTGTTATATGCATGCTGAGGGACCCACTTCAAAATCAAAACCTGCCTGGACGTCTGCTCCGATACAGGCAGAGAATCACAGCGAGCGGCACATAACATATTAAGAAGGAACAAGCCCTGTGGAGTTACAAGAAAAGAAAAGAAAAGACTACGCCTTTCAGCGTCAATTTGATGAGAAGCCAAGTATCATACCGGGCCGCGCAGGTCCTGTGTAGTTCATGTCATTAGGGGCTGTGGACAGCAGGATAGATGTGAGCAGCAAATGGATGAAGAACACCGTGTGGCGGTGCTGAGAGACTGTGCTTACCTGGAGCATGTAGCGCATAAGCTGAGGGGCAGAAGCTTTCTTGATTGGGGCCACCCCAAGCGCCCCTCTTGCGGCCCTCCTGAACGCCCTGGCAATGTGATGCTGGTGGGAAGAAGAGGCGGCGGCATAAGCAGGGAAGAAGACTGACAGGCACTGACGCAGCCTGGGCTTATCTTGGGTAGCTGGGTCAAAGTGTGCCACAAAGAGTACAGCCAGGGCTCTGGCAATTTCTGCATCCTGCACTTGTTAACAAAGCCACATCACTATATGCACAAGGTTACAACTGTCAAAAACAACGAGTGGTCAACGTCAAGCTGAACACACCAAAGCTTTCAGGGCATACAGCAGCATGTCAAGCATATGATGCACAGAGCTGGATGTGCCATCAACACCCACCTGCAAGCCTTTGCTGGAAGAAGATGACCAGTGGCGGGCATGTAGTAGGAGCTTGGCAATGCCTTCAGCTAAGACGCTGGCCAGGTCCTCTACATCAGATGCCGCCTGGCTCTCAGACCTGCATGCATGAAACATCACATGCGGCTTGATGGGCAATGCGCAAGCAAGGGTATGTTCAGGACACATTTGACAAGTCTGTCAAGTTTGAGAAGTCAAAAGAAAAGAAAAGAAAAGACTACGCCTTTTGGCGTCAACTTAATGAGAAGCCAAGTATTGTACCGGGCTGCCCAAATATTTGACAAGTGCCAGATGTTCCAAGTTCCTGTGGCAGCTGTGTTTGCCGTGCATGATGGAGTGATGAGCGAATGCCTGTGAACACAAGAGCTGATGCTTGCTCACAAGGTAGGGCCTTAGCCTCAGCAGGATTTGTAAACCTATGCTGGCAACCATCAGGGGATGCCTTGTACAATAGGCCCATCAAGTCTAAATCAATGTGTGTGAGCTCACCCTGTGCTTGACTGCTTGTCTGCTTGCAGTGTGTGCTGCAGCATGCCCAACAGTAGGTCCACCAAGGGCTTCAGCTCTTCCTTCTGCTGAGGGCTGCTGGGTGGTGTGACCTGCAGGTCCTGGGCTGCAGGCGCCTGGTTCAGGTACCACTGATCGCTTGACTTCGGGCCCCTGCACTCCAACAAGCATCAACCCTAAAAGATGTGTGCTGAATGTGGCCCCCTGCACTCTAACAAGCCTTAGCCCTATGTGCTGAGTTTGGCCCCCTGCACTCCAAAGAGCCTCAATCCTCAAACACATGTGCTGATTTTGGCCTCCTGCACACCAGCAAGCCTCAACTTTTAGAGAAGTGCGCTGATTTTGGCCTCATGCACTCCAACAAGCCTCAATCCTAAGAGATGTGCACTGACTCTGGCCCCCTGCTCTGCGCAAGTCTCAGCCCTACAGGATGTGTGCTGGTATAAATGCAGAAGCAGCTTGGCCTTGTGTTGAGGGCTGCTGTGCTGTGTGACCTGTGCAGATCCTAGACTGCATGCGAGCTCTTCTGTATCCTGAAACATCTATTTCAATCCAGAAACGTCCATTCTACAGCGGAAATCTAAACCTCAGAAACGCCTGGGGACAGTAAAACGTGTTTCTGCATTGGGGACATTGGGCACCTGATGCGGATAGCTTTTGACTGCTCGACTAGGGTGCCCTGTAACACAGGGAGAGTCAATTGGTCAAAGCTCAGCGTCTGTGCAACCAAGCTGCCGGCTTTTCAGTCCATTCAGACCTTTGCAATGGCATGACCTGCAGATCCTGTCTTGTGGGGCTTGACAAAACCATCACAGTCCATCAACCTGGCGGTCTCAAGGCTTGTTGTTCATGCCAGCTGACACGAAGCCTGTTGATACTTCCTTTGCTGCCATTGCATTCAACAAACTCTTTTGCACCAGCAACATGCACTGCAGTTTCTACATGTATCAGGCACCCTTTAGCTATTGAATGCTATGCAGCGTCTCACCTGACAAGAGCCCAGTCACACAGGGCTTTAGCAGCAATAACTCTGGTAGCTGCCACCTCACTTGCCTCTTCAGCTGCAGCGGCAACTTCTGTGCGTGGCTCACGCCAGACCAGCCCTGCCCTCAGAGCGGCCATCTGCCCTTCTGGCCTGGGAATGCCTTCCAGCAAGCAAAACAGTCCCAGAGGTCGCATGGCTTCAAGCCTGCAATAAAGCAGGAAGTCAGCAATGTCACTGACTTTCATATCAACCCCCCCCCCCCTTCCACCCCCCATAGTCCAAAGATTGCACAGCACTGAAAAGCTCATGGATGCGTGAGACATATAAAATCTGTGAGGCCTGCTGCTGATTGTGAAGGAGCTTGTTCAACGCAGCAGCACACAATTATGCAGCCACAGTCAACCAAAGTGAGCCTGGAACATGCAGCAGCACTCAACCAGGTTGTCTAGATCTGGGCCCACCTCTGCCAGCTAAGCAACCACAGATAACAAACTCTGCCTGCAGCATCCTTGATGCACAGAACACAACACAGTAACAGCATAGCTGCTGCTGGGCAGAGGCTGTTGGGCATAGGCTGTTGAGTATGGGCTGCTGGGCATAGGCTGTTGGGCATAGCTCGGGTCACAGCTTGTGAATTGAGACTGCTCTGCATGTAAGGCTGCTCTTGCTTGTCAGTACTGCAAACGCGCATCTGTGTGTGAGATGTAGGGGAGCTACCTGACAGCAGCCACGGCATGGCCCAGCCCTGGCAGAATCAGCTGGGGCCACAAATCCTCAACGCAGCCAAACTGCCCTGCCCCTGTGGTATGCAACCTAGCAGAGGGCAGTTGCTGCAGCAGCAGGCCTGCCACCTTCAGGCAGTGTATCCAGTGCTGGTTCTGGGTCCTGACGTGTGATGCTTGGTGCAGCACACTCTGGAAAGACTCCTGTTCAGTGTCTTCACCTGAATCAGTTTGCTTGGACTTATTACTCTGACACAGATGCAGTCCACTTGCTGCATTGCAAAATTGCACACAGCTGCATTGCAACATTGCATGCAGCAGTGTCTCAGATGCATGTATCACTCATGTTTGCTGGCAGCGGCTTGTAGTCTGGTGTCATTTGTGGAGGGAGAAGCACACAAGTCGGTTGACATGTTCAGTTCCAATAATCAGGTGAGCACACAAAGTTTCATGCACAGCTTGAATACTGAAAAGAGACTGCTGAGCTCACCAGCCTCTCAGAGTTCTGTTGCACTAAGCCTGTGTACACTGAGCCCACAAGCAGAATCACAGGTTCACAGTTTAGGAGCCAAGAAACACCTGAGGTGTCCATGAGATGATCTCCTGGACTTTGGGGTTCGCCACTCAGTCCCCAGCTGCTGAACATACCCCATAGCATGCTCAGCATGGCATCTGCCAGCTCAGCATGTGAGGCATGCACATGGCATGCCAGCCTGACCAGAGCTGCCTCCCATGCTGTGCCCTGACTGGCAAACCTATAGTGGTACCGAGCAGCAGACAGTCAATGATATGCAGTGCATGACACACACTGCATTTATCATGACTGCAGAGCAGGCAAGCAAACACCGCTGCAGCTATTGTATCAAAGACTGTAATGCAGGCAACAAGCTTGCACCTTGCCACCAGCTGCTGTAATGAACACTCAACATTCCAGACCATGGAAGCTGCTGACATTCAGGACCGCAGAACCACTTGGCATTCAAAACTGCACAAGTCAAGAACTGTCACGCTGTGTACAGCTTGCAGACAATCAAGTCAGCAGTTTGTTGCAATGCAGATTGTGGCTCTGTTGGCATTGGAGCCTCTGTTCCACTGCTCACACACAAACAAGCCACATACATGAACTCACAGGCAAGTTGCTGAGTATACACCACTCATAGTCATACTGCATGTGTCCATACCTTGAAGGGCCTTTAAGGAAGTGAGTGACCAGGTCTGCTGCTGCCTGCCTGCCTGTGGCATCAGTCATGTCCTGTGGTCACACAACACTCTCTGCACTAACAATCATAATAATAATAATAATAATAACAATAATAGTAATAATAATAGTAACAACAATGATGTTAATAATAATAATAATAACAATGGAAATAAACAGGCGTTCCAGCTAATCATTCTTGCCAGGTACCTACTAGGTCTGTCCTGTGGTCACACAAGACCGTCTCCAGGGCTGCCAAACAAGTCAACATACACATACAGGATGCAACAAGATACAGAGGGCAGTAGACCATAGCTGGACATAACCAAAGCCCCAGAATGTTGTGTTCACATCTGCTGTACAAGCTGGCAAGCTGCCAGATTGCTGTCAGCCAGCATTTGTTTGTGCAGGAACAAATGGTCAAACAGGTGAGTCAAAGATCCAGTGGCAGCACAAGTTGTGTTGGGAGTGTCGCTGCAAACTGACCAGCAGTAGAGCTGTGTTGCAGCAAGGTGATGACAGGGGCATCAGCAGGTACACAGCACAACAATTAGAGGTGAGGTGAGGGATTGTAAGTCACCACACAGGTTGCTGCCAGCTGCAACAGCTGACAAGCGGCAAAGCTGTGTTCCTGACCAGCGTTTGCATGCGCAGAGAGCAGATGCATGAAGTCTGACACTGTCGGTGGCAAGGCTGCTTCCAAAGCCTGCAACACACATTGTCTTCTTGAGACATCTCTGCTGGCTTTCACTGCACGTGCATGCCTGTGTCAATGCGACAATGTTCATGGGACAAGGGGGGTGCTTGTGACAAGCTCCATCAGCTTACAACACCAGAGAAAGGAAAGCGCTGATGTGCATTGAGCTATTCAAATACAGACCAGAAGAATGCTGTTCAGGGACTGTTCTCCTGGCCCTGTGCATTGCTTCAGCATGCAGTGCAGTCTTTGCTCAGCAATTGCGTACACGCATGTTTGACATGACAGGATGTTACAGCGGCAGCCAGCTAGACAGCACACCTTCAGCTGGTCCTCAGCAGCAGCTGCCTCAACAGTTGCAGGGGCGCCTGTCAGGGCTGCAGCCGCCTGCCCTTTTGCCCTTCCTGCGTAGTGCAGATGACAGCACACTACTCGCCTGCATGCACGATTACTACTCAGCAAGCAGCGCCCTCAGCCCTTGTACATTTTCCTGTGAGCACTGAGGTCAGGAGAGTCACGTCAAGACAGAGACACCAGTACGGGCTGCCACTACAGCTGGACTTTCAAATGAGTACCAGAGGCTCCGTTGTCAATCAGAATAATAACAAAAGTAATGATAATAACAAAAATAATAATAAGAATGACAGCATTAATAACAGTATTAATAATAGTAATAATAACAATAATGGTAATGATAATAATGACAAATTCGCTTTCCAGCTCATGATGAGCTAGGTACATGCGGGACAAGTCTTGTCTCTTTAGGGCAGACCATTGTCATTGCCCACACGCTTTGAACTTTTGTGTTTTTGTCAAGCAGACACCATGTCAACGATGAGGCAGGTCGAAACCCACTGACTGTGCTGCATTCAAGGCAGCCATGCAAGCTGGTGCATGGGCACCATGGTTTGTGGTTGCATCTTGAGTGATGGATGTGTACTTTGCAGGAGCTGTCTCTCACCATACGAGAGCCTCTTCTGAGCTCAAAGGCGGGTCATCTGGGGACTGTCTGAGCCCCAGGCTCTGCTCAGCAGCAGCATGTGCCATGGCTACTGGGTTGACTGCATTGGCCTCAATCAGGGCCTGAACAGCTGAGACTGCCACATCTGCACAGACAGACAGACTGACGCAACAGCCTGCAGCAGTCTGTTGCTTTTAGGGTTTATGTGTTCACCTAGAACCTGCGCAGGCAAGTGCCCTGCCCCTATGCAGCTAAAGGCCGTATGGAGGCAGCCCTGACAACTGATTTGTCATTATTTTCATGTTATTTTAGAGGTCAATACCCTCAAGAAATGCCCCAGGGCAAGCTCGCCCGATGTGGGCTACCTGTCTTATTTTAGATGCCCTGTCAAACCCTGCCTGCTTTGCTAGCTGGCCTTAGCCACATCGAGATTGCTTTTGACGTAATGCTTGAGTAAGTCTGAAATGGAAAGACTGCAATCAAGCAACCTGTATTGCTGTGACACGGGCAGCACACTGCTGATGAGCTTGCTTAGTTCATTCACCTTCGCCGCCATCGCATGAAAGCGGCAGATGAATGTGACAACAGCTGCATGGCAATGCACTTCCCTTGATCGTGCAACTCTCCAGCAGCAGCATTGAAGTGGTGAGGATGAACAGCCACAGGCACGTTCAAGATAGGTGGACACACCATATAGCTGTGCAGGCCACAGAAAGTCCGAAGAATCAGCAGGTGCACAGACCTTCATGGGCTTGGACATCGAGGTACTCCAGCAGCTTGACCACGTCTGATCTGCACGTGTCATCTAGCCAAGTGCGCAGCATCAGACTGGCTTGCTTCTGAACACTTGCTACCCTCTCGCCTAGTCCACAGCGTAGCAGCTGTACCCTCTGCTGCACACTGTACATCACGGCAGTTTTGTTGTCAACTTGTTCATCAAGTGCGTGCTGTACTCTCTGCTGCACACTGTACATGATGGCATTGATGATGTCGACCTGTTCATCAAGTGAGTGCTGTACCCTCTGCTGCACACTGTTCATCATTGCATTGAAGGTGTTGACCGGTTTGCTAAGTGAGGTTTGCTGGCGCAGAAATGTCAAGCTGAGACTCAGGCTAAGATGCTCTGTGCTACTCACAGAGAAAATTGACATTCTGCACTCCCAGGGAGCAAACATGGAAGTTTGTTGCACAAGTGTTGGACTTACAGGCAGCAAACACTGACGTTTTGCATAGATAATGGATTCACAGGCAGCAATGAATCAGAGCATGCTGCACATTTTGACACAGCCATCCATGGATCAATTTTGCTGCAAGCGTTTCGTGCTTTCCTGGTAGCAGATGCTGACCTGACTGAGGCCCTGTGTGCAATGCTTACTCACCTGAGATATGTCACCTCCACTTTGTCAGCCAGTATGGCATATGCAGTCCTCCTCACCTACACATCACATGCACCATTGTTTGCTTTATGGCACAGTTGTACACATTGTGGCACCATGTTTATTGCATGGCACCGTTGTTCACATCGCGGGAGCATTTTTGACTTCATGGCACCATATTTGACTTCATTTTTGGATTTGTGGCACGGCATCTGAGTTCTCAGGTTCCAACGCATGCACACACAGCTGGTGCTCCATACTGGACGTGTGCAGCATGGCATGCTCAGACACTTGTGCTTGGCAGCATCAACCGGTGCTGTCAAAACTCAGAGCATGCAAAGATGCAGACAGTGCAGACACAAGCTGCAACTAAGCCAAGTTGTGTAAGAAGGATCTGCCTGACAGACCTTAGTGTTAAACTGTCAAAAGCAGAGGGACTGTGAACTTTGTTGTTATATAACTAGTGTACCTGTCATTTGGGTTTGACCTGGCAACTAAGTCTTGTGCAGCTTTGTACAACGTGCAGAGTAGACTGTGTGATGCGGCAGTTTGCTTGCCACAGGTGCAGCCAACATGATGTTTGTAGTCTGTCCACAAATGAGAAGCAACAGAAAGCTGCCTTGTCAACATACGTCTCCAACAAAGCTGGCAGCTCAAACCCAAGCAAAATGACAGCGCAGGACCACTTTGTCCTCACCTCATGGTTGACATCATGAGTGCGGGCCACAATTTCAGTCACCATTGTCTCGCAAGCAGGTAGCGACGCCAGCACAGTCTTGCGCACATCCTGCATGGACACTGTGGAACTGCAGAACACTCTAGGCCTCCCGAAACCTGATGTTAAGAACACTCAAGGTGCTGCTGCCACCTCATACAAAGACGCAATACTGGATTTCTAGAGCTGTACCTGCTGTTTTGTGGATGGCCAAAAACATCAAGTCCAGTGCCCTTGCATGCGTAGGCAGACATTGCTGAGCAACCAAACATGGTGTGGTAAGACTATCCTGACAGTCTTCTTTGACTACTTTACGTCTTTTTGTATGGTGCTTCTATTTGCTTTGTCCCTTGTTTCTTCTTGGTGGCGTTTTGAGCATGCAAGTGCACATCTGCACCTCGAGCTCTTAGTGTTGCAGCTATCAATGCTTTTAACCAGAAAATTGTGTGGAAATTTGTGTCTTGTATTTGGAAACGCTGACAGGAGTGAGCTGCTGGACACTGGTGGCGCATACAAGCAATTGACAGGAAGCAATGCTCATTGTTCCAGCTTGTGTCACTGGTGCATCAATTCTGCCTGGTCACGGACCAGGCTAAAGCGGTATCTTGCTGATCTGACTGTTCCTGTTGCTGTCTAGAGCTCACCTTGCTCTTGTCCGCTGCAAGCAGCTGCAAATAGCCCTCCATCACTGGGTCATCAGCATATTGCTCATCCTGTGAGGTGGTCAACGAGTTTGATCTAGCATGCATTGCTTAGCCAGAGGCTGAAGTCAGCACAGCATGCAATGTACTACTGCTCAGTGCACAGCTGGCTACTCATCCAGACAAGTTGCTAAATGTGCATCAAACAGCTTATTGCATACGATTGTTCAGCAGCAAGGCTTACATCACCAGGATCACATAGTCGTGGGAGGGCTGAGACAGCTTGCGTTCTGACTGCTGGCACTTTGTCTGCAAGCCGCTCGAGCATGCTTTCTTGCATGCTGTCCAGCAGGTCTTCGTCGAGCTCATCTGCCCTCAGGTTGTTGAAAATGACTTGAACAAGCTGGCAGCATCTTGCACGAACGGACTTGTCCCTTGCAGTGACAAGGCTGATCAGTTGCCTGAGCAACTTCTCAGCAAAGGTGTCACAGTCGTCCTCTCTTGCAGGATCTCTACCAGCCACAAAGGCAGTAATGAAGCGCACAATCCGGTCTCCGTTCATCTCTCCCTGCAGAAAGTCAGCTCTGGACCTGCGCTTACGTTTAAATGTGCCAGCACCTCTTGTGATCAGTCTTTGTGTTGGGCTATGTCTCACTTGAGGGATCAGCAGTACGTGCTTGACACAGGTAAAGATATCTTCCAGGCATTTGTCGCTGTTGCTCCGCTCAAGCTGCCATAAAATACCCACACATTTTGCATGAGCAGCATTGCTTTTCTGACAGAGGTTGAAGATCTGATACACATTGAGACCTGTTGCTGCCTGCGTTCGGGCCATGAATGCATTCACGCGCTATATGGCGCTAATGCTAGTGATGACGCATGTTGCGCTACTGCACAAGCGGCCGGCAATGCAAGCTTGACCAGCGTACTTCGAAACCAGCATGATGAGTCACCGTCTTGACTAATGCTTCAGTGTCAAACTTGACTCAAGAAAGAGCAGGATTGACGTGGTCTCAACTTTTGCACACTTTTGTCAACATATCAGATCTCTCATGCACATGCCGAAGGATGCCTTGATGTGCCGAGCTCGGTGAAATGCCTGGACGAAATGTGATTTTGCATTTTTGCAATTGCACGCATTGTCATAGACTGGCCTGGAAGTACAGACTAGTCTGACCCATCCTGGCAAACCCTACTTCACTACCTCTCTATCACGCTGGGAAGCATGAGGATGCTAGCATTGATGTTTATTGCATGATCATGTGTGCAAGCCTAGGCTAGGCTGGACTGCCGATATTTGCCAGGGTCATCGACTTTGCATCCAGTCCATCCAACCACAGACTTGCACATGGTCATGAATACTTTTTCAAAACAAGATCATATCACACATCATACACTAATAAGTAAGGTAATCTGGCAGAACTGACACCAAAAATGCCATGCAACTTGACATCTGTTGCCCTGTATACAGCCCAAAAGGCAGACTAGTACTACTGTAGTACGGAGCACACATGACCGCAGACTGAACATCAATGTAAAATGTGCAAATTGCACCCTCATCATTCACCCAATGCAACAGTCCTAGATGCCAAGCATTGCAGCAGTTCATCCTTGTATTTCATAAATTGGTTGCGTGCTTGAACATGAAAAAAAGCAGCTAGTGTTCTCTTGACTTCATCACCTGTGCATGACAGCACAATGTCTTTCAAGTACTGATGTGAATTCATCCACTCTACATGCCCTTCAGATGGTTGGCACGCAGGGTCGCACTCAACACCTTCTTCATCTTGATTAGTATGATCAGTAGATGTGATGGCTGGTGCTGTAGCGCCACAGGTGGCTGTTGGGGCACCATCGGGCTCCTCTGCGGCGACCAGACCAGTATGAGCATTCTCAGGTGTGCACATGTAGCTCTCAAGTTCCTGGTAAGTATGTTCCATGTCACCACAAACAGGGGCATAGCCACTTTCTGTCGGGTTGGCGCTGTCAGTAACACCCCTGACTGGGCAAGTAACATACAAGGTCGGGTTGTGGTCACTGATGTCTCTGGTGATGTCTTCTGAGCCAGTGACACCTGAGTCCAGCCTGAGTGCTCCAACAAGGGTCTTTGGACTGTCGAAAACGCACAAGTGAAAATTCAATGCCTGCTGTTGTGCCACCCAAGCCTGTATACTGTCATACAGTAATAGGTGCAACTCAGATGGAGCCCCATACACTGATGACCAAGAGACATGTGTTCTGCGCCAGCCCTGCTTGTCAACCAACAATGTCTGTGAGTAATGTACGCCAGGCTGCAGCTTTTCGCCAGGACCTGGTCCTTTCAAATAAGCTTCCATGTCAGGAGGGGTCCATGGCTGGTAACTTATTATGTGAAGCCTCCATATGTCTTGTTCATAGTATTGCATCTCTGCAGCTTGTCTGGAACCCTTGTGCAGAAGGAGGGCGCCAAAGGGATGGTTGAACGGCAGAAACCGGAGTCTCACACTCTCATAGCCGTATTCACCCATATCGCATTCATACAACAGCACGTATGCGTCGGAAGTCATCTTTGGCAGAAGTCAACTTTGTACACTCGGAGACTTGACACACGTTCGCCAAAGCAGCTGAAGTTCGAAAGAATTCAGAGGGACTCTGAACGACCCATGAGTTGCTCCTGAGGCTTCATGAGACATCCCTGCAACATGACGCACATCGCAGTTCCATGAACTCAGTTCCATTTTGACTGCAATGACTCACCGGATGACTCACCTTAAGGCAAGCCTGCCACAGCGCTGAGATTACAATGGTGTAGCCAGCCAGCAAGTGTGATCACATATACAAAGAAGTCGAAAAACAAACTTGGAAGACGTCAAGACAGCTTAGAACAAACTTGCAAGTGACCTTGTTAATAACACAATATGCAAAACAGTACATAATATGCAAAACAGTACCTTGTGGTATCGTTCTCCATCAAAAACAAATATACGTATATGTATATACTGCTCTCTAACTGTGCAGAGAGCTGGACATTCAGAAATTATGTGTATTTCGTCTGCAACAGCCACAGCACCACAATGTGCGCAGACCCTATCAGCCCTGGCCACATGCTGGTCCCCAGCAGAATGGCCAAGAACAATTGGCAACTGAGCTTAAGCTATAGAAACTGCTGCATAAGCCTGCCAAAAACAGGCAGCTGACAATACCACCTATGCTGGCTAAAAGCTGCATGTGTCGCACAGTGCTACCTGACGTGATTAAGGCTGCATGGATCATCTCCTGCCTGATAGGGGGATCCCGCTCATGTAAGATTGATATACATGCTAGCCTGTCATAGTGGCGTCCATACTCAATGTGTACATACTCAATGTACATACATGCTTCTGTAGTTGTATACACAGTATACATGACCTTTTGAAAAAAATCAGCAGCAAGAGAAGTCAAAACCCTCAGTTGCACTGGAGCTTTGGCACGCACCTGACAAGCTGCGCCTCAAAATAATCTTGGCAAACTCAGGATTGCATTGCCACCATGTGTGCAGCCTGCTTCAGGAATGCTTCACAAATTGCTATATGCAGATTGTCAGCTGACAGGCCCACACCATTACAACCACAATGTGGTGAGCGGGCTGAAATAGCTTGTCCTCTGACAGCTGGCACTCGTCCTCCAAACGCTAAAGCATGATGCTCTGTCAAGCTCTTCTGCCCTTAAAGTATGACTTGTTAATGATTATTCAAACAGCTGGCAGCATCTTGCAGAAACAGAGTTGTCTGTTGCAGCGGCGAAGTTGACCAGAAGCTTGAGCAACTTCTCTGCAAAAGTATCACAGGGTTTCTCTCCACCAAGATCTCCGTCAACCACAAAGTAATCGAAATGCACAATGTTGTTTCTACTCTTTTGCCCTTGAAGACATGTAGCAGTGGACCTGGGTCATAAACCCAGCTCCTCTAGTGATCACTTTTTGTAAGCTGGATCTGAGTGTCGGTGCTCGCCTGACGATGTCAAGGATGAAGAGGTATGATTGGAATGCTCGGAAGCGTGCAGGTGTTCTGGTAAGCAGAGTACGAAGCAAAGAGCTATGTACTGAGAGACAAGTCATACAGATGAGTTGTAGGACGGCATATATGAAGGCCAGAGAGCTCAGCGTGCCGGTGTGAGTCTGCTTGCTTGTCCTGTCCAGCAGAGTGAGTGGTAATAGCATAGTCATGCTGCTGCAAGCCTTTTGAAGTGCGCAATGTAGCCTTTGCTTTTCAGCTGGCTTGCAGTGAAAACAAATCCATGACTAATATCACGTGTGTGTTCGAACAGCATTGCGGCCAGCGCACTTGCCCGAAACCGCGATGCGCAATGCGCGCATCTGTAATGCGTGCCAAATGCCCTGTTGACTTCTTGCAACCGAAGAATACACGCGTGCGGTGCGGGTCTTCGAATCACTCCATTGCCTGGAAGCATTCACGCGCTGGCATGCTTGACCATCAGCCCATGGGGTAAACTTCGCGTCCTGACGTGTGACAACAATGGATTTGAAAACCCTCGCTTTGATCGTTGGTGCTAATGTGATAGCACTGGCTGTGGGCCTGCAGCGCCTTGACACTCAAGGTCTCATAAGGCTTGACAATTTCGTTCCCTATCAACTTCTGGGCCAACCCTGCGGCCTGGCTCGTGACGATTTCTTCGCTATCATCAGCGACCGCGTTGTGTTAGCTACGGAGGTCGTGTATGGCGCGGGTAGGGCGTCGAACTGTACAATGTGCCTTTGACCTTGCAAGCCATGCTTATAGCTAACCACCCCTGATGCTGAAGGTCTTTTGCTTACCTTTCAGTCCTGGTAGAGAATGGCTTCATTGTCAAAGTAGTACAATTTCACGATAGTCTGGAAGTCCCAGAAAGAGTACAATTATTGAAAAGAGAAGCAGCCGCACTGCACAGAGACCTGGAAAACATTTATGATTATGGCCATGCTGTCGTGTCCCCTGGGCTTGTTGACATGCACGTCCATATGGACGAGCCTGGCAGAGAGCATTGGGAAGGTATGGAAGTTTCAAATTGCACTGCATGTAATACCTGCCTTTACAGTACACTTGCAGCTTGTAAAGGCTTCCATCTAAGACTTGATTTGCAGCTGATATAGCATCAGCACTGCTTGACGCTATTGGTCAGCAATGCATCTGGCACTCAAACACCCATGCGATCCGGTCAGTCTCTACAATGACATCTCAGCTGTTCACAAGCCACCCAAAAGCAGCAGCAGCAAAGTGCTTCTTGGCTGAAAGTCATACATCCTCTCATGTGTACGACCAAGCACTTGCACGCTTGTGCGTTCGGGCCAAAGCACGCTGGTTCATGTGGCTGTGCAGGCATTGCTGCAGCCACATCAGCAGCAGCAGCTGGGGGTGTAACTACCCTGTTTGACATGCCCCTCAACAGCAACCCCCCAACCACTGATCTTCAGTCCTTGAAGAAGAAGCAAGCACTTGTCAAGGTGCTACTTGTGCACTTGAAGCAGTACAAGCTCTCTTTGCCTGAGCTGTTCTCTCTTGAGTGTTTGGATGACATGTGAGGTGGGAGTATATACGTTCCCACCTCAGTCACTGTAAGGATGTAGCTTGAGCTGATTTGCAATCAGCCCAGCTTGGCTCAGCTTAGCTTGGTTTGTGTCTGCTCTCAGCAGCAGCAGCAGCAGCAGCAGCAACTTTGCATCTCAGCTGCGCTCAGCGCAACATCTTGTGTGTGCAAGTTTGTGCTGTGTGATGAGAAGCATGATGACTGTTGTCTCTGAAACGCAGAGGAAGGCCAAAGTGGATGTGGCAATATGGGCAGGGCTGGTGCCAGAGAACGCCCATGACCCTGCGCTGCTGCAGGGCTTGTTGGATCAGGGAGCCCTGGGCTTCAAGTCCTTCATGTCCCCTGCTGGTAGGCATACCACTCTGCTCACACTGGTGCTGAAATTGTTGCTGTTGCTGCTCCTGCTGCTCACACTGATGTTGAGACTCTTGCTGCTCCTGCTGCTCACACTGATGTTGAGACTCTTGCTGGTGATGCTGCTCACATTACTGCTGAGACTGTGTCTGCTGCTGCTGAGCCTGTTGCTGGTGATGCTGCTCACACTGCTGCTGAGACTACTGCTGCTGCTGCTGCTGCTGCTGAACATCTTACTGATGGTGGTGGTGATGGTGGTGTTGCTGCTCCTGCTGCTCACACTGATGTTAAGACTCTTGCTGCTGCCGCCTAAACTCTTGGTGTGACTGATGCTACGGCTCTGCTGCTGCTGTATCAGCACACCTTTCTCTCAACCATCAAGATTGCTGGTATAAAAAGCAACCGTGCCAGTAGGCTAACTGATATGTGAACCCAGTGACCCTTAGAGAGCTTGCAGCATGCTGTCATGCAGCTTCGTGGGCTGAGAACTGACTGCTTGCATGATCTGTATCTGACATGCAAGCTGTTGTGGAGAGAATCTGCAAGCAAGACTAATCAAATAGTGGCTGCCTTGCTTTGCTGTACAGGCATTGATGGCTTCAGCAATGTCAACAGGACACACATTGAAGCAGCTTTGCCTGTCCTGAAGCGCAATGGAGCGCCATATCTGGTTCATGCTGAGATTGTGGGTGATGATGACACAGAACCTCAGGTGATCAGTGCATCTAGCACAGTCTTGGCTCACTCAATCATGAGGGGCTACCACGCAGCTGTGATCTGGCTAGTACTCCCCTGGTGCCATGTTGGTGTATATTATGTATATGCTGCGTATGTAGAATGTGCGTGTTTAAGACAAGTAAATATAGTATGTACGTACCATGTATGTGTAATGTCTTTATGCAATGTGTACACGGTGATAAAAGCACAGTATGTTATCGTGACGCCCTCTGCTGTCCTTGCTGCATGGTCTACCAACTTTAAAATCATACTTGGGCTGTTGACTGCCTGCTGATGCCTTCTGGCCTGGTCACTGGCATGTGGTCACCTGGTCACCTGAATGTGGTCACCCACCTGCTTCAGTAACATATGATTTGACCTGCACTCTATTTGAGCTGTCAGAAATTGATGCACCTCAGAATGTCCAGGAGGGCACTTGGTTGCTGCTTGGAAATAGACAGCGTCTTCCGTTCAAAAGCAAAGTAGCAGCAATTTCACTTGATGGGGCTGAAAATGCAGCGCATGTTGCTGTTGAGGCCTTTGTGACCTATTGACACCACATATACCTCTGCTTTCAAGCCAGGATGTCTGATGAGTCACAAGTCTGTGGCTTTGCACCCCAGACTGTAAGGTGTTAAATGAAATGAAACAAACTGCGTGATCTACAGGGTGATCCCAGGAAGTACCAGACATACTTGGCGACCAGGCCCAAGTCTTTTGAAGCTAATGCTGTGGCCCTGCTGATCGATGTGCTGAGGAAGAGCACGGAGCAAGCCATGAAGCCAGGATTCTGGCTGCACATTGTGCACCTGGCCAATGCCGACCTTCTACAAGACATCAAGCAGGCTCAAGATGAAGGTCTGTCCTGGCTGTCCATATACTCATCAGATTGCTGTCCATCAATCCCACATTTACTGTTTGCCTCGGACCAAAGTCAATTATTGTTGTTGCCACTGACCAATTGTAGTCAACATGCAAGCAGACACATGGTGTTTCAGCCCAGCAGCCCATCACCTTTGCTGCTGCTGCCACTTGTCAAGGCGTCTGAGCTGTTTGGACAAGCAGCTTTGCCATCCATGCACTTGCATTGCACCAGCGTCATGTACAGAGTCTGCCCTTGCATCTCTGGTGGAGCTCATGACATTGACTCCTCCTTATCAGCTTACAAGCTGTACAGTACAATCGCAAACATACTATCACATGCTGGCATCATTGCAACTGTGTCTTGTCTCGAACAATGGCTTCTGCTGCGTTCTAAGTCCTCCTGCTGCTGCTGTTCCTGCAGGCCTGCCTCTCAGCGTGGAAACTGCTCCCCACTACATTGGCTTCAATGACCAGGACATTGCAGATGGCAACAGCTTGCTCAAGTGTGCACCGCCGATCAGAGACAAAGCCAATCAACAAGGCTTATTCCAAGGCCTCAAGGTGCGTCATCAACACCCGATGGCTTTCATGCATCACACAGCATCAGATACTCCATGTTCACGCGCTCTGTACTATGTCACGACATTGGGTGGGTCTGCCTGGAAGCTATAAAGGGTTTCTGCTGGTTTCAGAGGCAGAAGTCTGACCATGTGTCCTCTTCTGCAGGCTTCTACGACTTGATTGTCATGTGGTGCCAGCACTGTTATTGTATGTACATGTTCAGATACATGGTGACAGTGCAAGCTATAAGAGTCTTGCGTACCAGTCAGCATCATTGTTGCACCACAGGAATTCAACTGTCCTGCCAGTTCAAGGCCCCTGCAGGAAGGAGCTCAAAAGGCAACAAAAAAGTATGGATGCTTGTGCAGCTTGTAGAGTTGCAAATGGTACTGCAGACGTTGTCTTTGTATATGGCCACATGCAGAATGCATAAGCAACTACAGTGTTGCCCACATCAGTCAACACCGTTCTTGCAGTGACCGTCAAAGACTGTCTGCGTGTGGAAAGCATGCACAGATTGCTGGCAAAGCTGTTGTGCAATGATGAACCAAGGGCAATGATTACTGTGGATCCAACGGTGTAAGTAACTTTTGTTTGCAGGATGGGGGGTACCCTTCCCTGAGGCTTTTCTTGGGTCAACGCCGGAGGGCATGATCTTTTCTTTTTACTCTTCTTTGCAGGATGGGGTAGCTAAGCCTGAGCCTTTTCTTTGTTTGACGCTGATTGGCAAAATCTTGTCGTTTCTTTGCAAGATGAAACCTCATCCTCAAACTCTTTTTGGTCAATGCCAAAAGCCCTGATCTCCTCTGTTTCTTTCTTCTATGCAGGATGGGGTGATAGGGGGCCTGGCTTCAGACCACTCCCCCTCCCCTTGTGCAGACAAGCTGCTGGACCAGGGCAACTTTCTCAAAGCCTGGGGCGGTATCTCAGGTGTTACCATTGTACATTACTTTGGTTCATTCACTCACTCATTTCTCCATCCCTTCACTCGTTGCTTTGTTTGTTCACTCCTTTCGTACTTCATTTGCTCACTCTTTCATTAGACATTCATATTTTTTGTTCATTTGTTCGTTGCTTGCTAGCTCACTCGCTTATTTATTTGTTTGCGGGTTCATGCATGCACGCATGCGTGCTTCATTCATCATGTTCACTGTCATCACATAAGTGTTCCAGCATTATTTGCTGTATACCTACCAGATCTGCATGACTCCTGCTTCTGGAAGGTTAGCCGGAACCAGCTACTGAGTTCATTGCCAAACATGCAACAATCATCCACAGTGCCGGCCTGCAGTACAAAGAGCCAAATCTGTCAATGTCAAAGGGAGCATAGCTTTCTTTAGGTGCAGCATCACCAGATACCCCTTCAGCGCAAGTTTCAAGTGCCTGTTACCTGATCATCACCAGCCATCACCAAAGTGGACTCAGACACACATTGTCACATCAGCATGCTGCTTGGGTAGCTGCATGCATACATGCCGGTTTTGTAGCAATTTGAGACAATGCATTGCAGGACTGCAGTATGTGCTGCCAGCAACATGGACAGCCATGAAGAAGCTGGACCCAAAGGCAGATACTGAATCCAGCTTGTTGCGATTGGCTTCCTGGTGGAGCTTGCAATCTAGCCAAACAACAGGGCTGAGATCTAGCAAGGGGCAGATAGCCAAAGGCTTCCATGCTGACCTAGTGGTGTGCACTGCAGTCCTCTTCTGCTTCTGTTTGTTCTGTGCTGTTTGATGTTCAGCATGTGGCCCATTTTCTCTCTGAGTCATCTGTTGTCGTCTTTGTGCATGCTTGCAATTTGCTTCATGTGCTGTTGTGAAAGCTCATGTGGAAACATTGAGGGGCCACAGAGATCAAAGATCATACAGCAAATCAACACTCTTTGCAAGATGCAATGTTTGGCTGGTCTGCCAGCAGTCTATGGTGAGATGTTCCAGCTCTGCTGGCAGCCCCAACTTTTGCCCTGTACTCCAAGTTACTCATCAGCCAACTTTGTGCTTCCTTGCAGGTATGGGACCCAGAAAGCCTAGCTGACACATCTGTTGGGGTCATGCAGCACAAGAACCCTTGCTCGCCCTACACCAGCTTGCCCCTGTTTGGCAAAGTCTTGGCAACCTTTGTGGAAGGCCAGATGGTGTTCGACTCTCAGCTGGGATTGAGTAAGAACACTTGTGGCAAACTGATCAGCAGACAATGACAGCAGCACAAGACTCGAGTTCTGATCCATTGATTGGCTGACGAGAGACACGTGCTGCTTTACTCCGCCGCGGATTTAAAATGGGCCCATTTTAAATCCGCGGCGGAGTAAAGCAATTTGTATAAGTCATTGAGGCTATGTTTGTCAGGTGACCTGATGTCTGATGTCAGCCTGCCTTGGTATTCTTTTTAGCGCATGCATTCAAACATACATGTGTCTGATCCAGGCACTTTACCAAGCTCTGCAAATTAGAGTATCCTTGGGAAAGTGTATCTGAGATCCAATCTATCAAGGAAACATATATATGTGTATACGGGTTGTGGCATGGGGCTGCAGTTGCAGTGCATTATCTCTACACACACAGCGCAGGCTACCATTTGGCTTGATCGCCTACTGAGAGAGAGAGAGAGATTACAACTGCACTTGAGTTCACAGCCACTTAAGACGATCGTGCCATTTCCTTGGGCCTCTCGTCACCCACTTGGACTTGCACGAAGCTGCTGACGTCACGAAACTGAAAGGACAGATATTGCACGTGGTGCGTGCATATATCACGCGGACATGATTGACCAGGATTAAATTGTCCGCTCAACATGCCTAGATCACATAGCTCACTTTACACTAGCGTCGTGTCGTCCGCAATCTCACACTCGAAGACACGGTCTGAAAGACTCAGTAGCTGCTTCACTGTGGGTGCCCGTTTTGGTGTTAGCATGTCGGCCCAGTGATCAGCGTAGGGTTGTTTCGAGTCAGCCCGGTGCAAAGACAGAGTTAGAACAGCGTCACAACAAAAGCCCTTGCATTTTCTGACGAGTCGCATGGTCTGCGTGTCGCCGGCTGAGCTTGCACTCCCAGCTGTCGGACGTGACATAAACTGCATCTTGAGCTCAGGATGTGTAACCAAGCCTCAGGCGGAAACCTTGCAAGCAGCTTTTAGAGAAATGGAATTCTGCAGGCAAGCTTACACACGAAAGAAGTGCAGCCTGCTTTAGAGTGGAAAATCCTAAACCTAATTGTGCTTGTGCAGTGTGGGTGTCCATGTCAGGGAATATGGTACCATCATCACCACTGCTAACATTGTCAATGCTGGGTTTGTTGATCTGAGTTTGCACCTGCTAAAGCTGTCTTTGGTTGGCCGCGTCATCGCCAGAGGAATGGCGTATCATGACAATGTGTCAATTCACAGGTCAGTCACGTCAGCGATGCGCCATTGTTCCCAGCAGCCTGCGGTGGTGTTTTGTGTCCCACTGATGGCATTCCTTACGCTGTTGCCTGTGCAGGAGCGGTGTTCCGGCGGACATCACATGGGCTGTTCAGCGCTATGGCATCAAATGCGCTGTCTGCATCCCCATCAAATTGGCCGCGGTCATGTCAGAGGGCAGCACAGTAGCCTCAGAACATGTATTAGGCACCCTCATGCTTGGCAGTTGCAAGCTCAATGGCGTCACACGAGAGTAAGTGCTCACTTGTCACATCATCTGACAGATTCAAAATGTATATCATAACACAAATATAACATGTCAGTTGGTAGTGCTGTTTGAGCATCCTATGCGACTGCCTGCCACACTTACAGCAGTCGCCTGTCAATGAGTGCGTGCCAAGTGTCAAATGACACGCATGCGTGAGCATTGCATGAGCAACAAAGAATATCTGTCAGACGCCATCATTTGGTGCATATCTGCAGGCACCGGAGGCTTGCAGAGTTTGTGGCAGCGTCCATGGCTGCAGAGTTTGCAGACTCCACCAGCAGCATGTATAACAACATCACGGACTATGTACTTGGACCCATGCATGGCCACCCCTACCCCACCCTTTCACAAAGACCCCTCCCCAAACCCAGAGCAGACAAACAGGACGGCTGCTGGCTTGATGACTCAGATCACCCTGATGATGAGTCATCTGGTAGTCAAGCTTTGCCAGTGACAGAAGCTGACACTGCCAGCAGCGACTCAGCAGAAGATAACACAACGCCATTCAGCCTGTCCAGAGTAGACTCCCAGTCTGTTGCCACTCTTGCTTCCAGTCTGACAGCACCCTTCAGTGTGCCAGAGTCTCAGCACAGCACGGCCAGTGCTTCAGACCAGATTTCGTTGAACAGCAGCCAACATTCTCCTTGCCAAGCTGACTCTAGCACTTCTTCTGTACCCTTAGACAGACCCAGTCAGCAGAAGGGGGGGGCTTCACCACACACACACAGCCTCACAAAACCAAGCTTCCATGCAGCATCCAAGCTCAGGAAACGGAACCTCAGCACAGCTCAGCGTCATGTGGCCGAAAGCAGTGAAGAAGTAAGCAGGCATTTCAGTCAGGCTGATGATCAGCGCTCCTCCTTCTCCTTCACTCTTCCTCTTTCCTGGATCAAGCCCAAAAGGTCAAGATCAGATGATAGTGCACACGAGGGACAGGAAAGGGTTTCTGGGTCACAGGGCAGTGCCACGAGCAGCCCTGAGCTCAAGGGCAGGAGGGCAGGTCCTGCTCAGGCAAGTCATGCTGTGAGCTACAAGCAGCGGAAGCTGATGCTAAACTTCAAGGACAAATCAGTTGAGAAGAGGTACTGCCTCTGGCAGGCTCAGCAACGCACCAAGGTATGCTTCATCTTGATCAGATTTCATTATATTTTTTCTCAAAAACGTTTGCTTGATGCTGCTGTTGATTTACCTTTTGCCCTTCCTACCTCTGTTGCAAGGTTTGACACTAGCTACTATAGATCTGAGTGACTGTAGCTGGATCTTCCTTAAGTCAGTATGCCGTGTTGCTGACTTACAAGCCTGTACCATCAACAGGTGTGCAGTATGCTGTGTGTCAGTCAAGTAAGGCACTTTGGTGTGGCAGCTGGTGATACCATTTGCAAGAATCCCTCCTCTGTGTTCTGTCATTGTTTGACTGAAAAGACCAGTTTGTATCTGCACAGCCATGCACAGAAAGGACAGCAAATCTGATGATGTCACCACTAGGGGGGCAAAATTACACTGCAGCTGAAATTACACTGTGCTTATGTGTGTGGTCCAAAAGGCTGTGCATGATAGAACAGGGCATACCTTGCAGGTGCAGCTGTTGTACACTTTGGTAATTATTGCCACAGCCACATGTGTGGGGTACCTGACCCCAAGCCAGGAGAGGGGTCTGCTGCTCATCTGGCCCCCCTTCCTTCAGCTGCTGCCTCTCGTTTCCCTTTCTTTTAACCCCAATAGGTACCTTGATAAGCCTTGATGCGATGCTGAGTTGCCTTTGCCTTGGCCCCTGTCTGTGTTCCTGCACAGAGCTCTTTGTATCCAGTATTGGTTGCTTGACTGCCCACTGTTTTGCATCCTGTCTTGTCTTGTCTGCCTTTGCCAACAGGCCCATCTGTCTTTCACTCCCTGCCTTTTGCTTTCTGCGTGCTGCTTCAACTCCTTTCTGTCTTCTTGCTGTCTGTCAGCCGCTCCACTTTCGCCTTGCTGCCCTAAGGGGACTTGTGCTATCAGCACCTGAAAGCTCTGTGCCTCAGAAGGAAGCTGATGTTGCTTGACCTTGGCTAAAAGGCGCTTGCACAAACACAGGTATTACAGGAACAGCGAAGTGATGCATGTCCTGCTGAACATCACTAAGACAATATGGGCTGTTTGCTTTGGGATACCCCGGCTTGGGCCCTTCTGGACCCCAGGGAGGCGCCTTGCCATTGCATGGAAGTTTGGTCTGGATTGTCTCATGGTTTCTGGCCTGGGCGAGTTGGTGGGTGAACCCTAACATCTTCGTCAGTAAACCCTAACATCTTCAGCATCTTGTATGGACCAAAGCGCCTGCCAGCGTTTAGGACATAAGCCCCATCTTGAGGTCACTGACAAGCACAGCATCAGTCCAAACTGCTCTGTTTCTGGTTTCACTCACTGTCTCAAGTCAGTCACCACTTGGACGCAGATGTAGAAGTAGAGCATTGTCCACTAAGACCTGTGCTTCAACATTGGCTGCATGCAGTCAAGAAGCTTTCACACATGTGTGGGCTTTGGAAGAGGTGTCGTGGTGTGCATGCACTTATGTCTGTGCACTCTTGAGACGACATACTGTTGTGTGTATGCACTTGCGCCTGCACATGCTGTGTGTGCGTGTCCAGCATGGGTCTGAGCCTTGCCCCCCCTGGTGCCTGCAGGCTCGCTTCAGTACCTTCACCTGGGTCCAAGCTCTGGATCTGGTCATTGTAGCCACAAGGTCAGGCGCACTGTGCGCTCTGCCTTCAGATTCTGGTCTGTCTGAGCAGCTGTGTGTGTCCATGGTGTTTGCCAGTCACATTGTCATCACCTACCTGTGTCCTGGCACCTTGGTTTGGCGCATGGACAGAGATGCAAGGCAAAGCTTTGTTCGACAACAGCAGCATGGCAGTGTTGAAGTAGCAGCAACTTGAAGCGGTCTGGCTTCATGCAGAGCCTGTTCATCAGCAGCAGGGTCTTGGCATGTCATGTGGGCTGCTGCTCAACAGGCAGACATGGGCTGATATGCCCCAGCAGCGCAGTGTGGGCCAAGTGCTGCATGCTGCTGATGATGGTTACAACTGCATTGGGCTGTCTAGTATATCGTCTGATCCTCCTCCAGATTCTGTGTTCAGGCCACCTGTTTAGATCCTCTGTTCAAATTCTTTGTGCAGGCCACCCTTTCAGATCCTCTGTTTAGAAACTCTGTCCACAACCTGGCAGGATCTGGGTCATGTTTACTTGCTGGCGTCATGCTGGCATAATGAACATGACAGGGCTGCACTATCATGGTTGCTGCTGCTGTTGAAATATACATCGTTTTGCATGTCTGATGTCTGTCGTGTTGATGGTTATATTTTACTTCTGTTTAGGTCTTCCATTGCAGCGCTAGAAGCTGGTGATGTGTCAGGGACCGTAGCGATGGACAAACCCACAGGGCATGCATGACTCCTTTATGCATTCTCCAGGGCAGCTGGCCTGCTGTTGTGACATAGTAAGACAATCTGGGATGTGCTGCTGGTTCTGTACCATTTTGCTGAGCTACACAACGATGCAACTCCGTTTAGAAAAAATGATTGCAGCATGTATCGAAGTATTGCAAAATGAGACACAATGTGGTGAAATCAGAACATGTGCAACTCACAGACCATTCTGCTCTCTTACAGACAGTCTATTTACTTTCCTGTACTGAGTGCTGATGTTGCGGCTGCGCCCAAATTTGGCTACTCGTACCTGTGGGCCAGATCACTCTTTGTATTGCAAACAGTACAACACTGACATGCACTCTTAACTCATCGCGGTAGGCTCCTGGTGGTATGCGTCACCAGTATTGCATAATCAAAGCCTTGCAATTGTTGCGACAATTCCAACGTTACAAAATAATTAGCGCCTGCATTTGCAGCAAACTTCAGCTTGATTGCATGCTGCATCACTTGATAGGAAGTGAGGAGTCTTGTATTAGCAGCACGGCAGAAGCTGAATCGGCCCTCTGCCTTAGCATATTGCATAGCTGGCCGGAAGACTGGTTTGCTGACAGATACGTCAACCATGAGCTGCTGTCGATGCTGACCAACACTGAGAACGCCATCGAGCACATGACAGAACGTCCGGTCAATAAGTGTTTTCAAATTTAGGCTGCAGCAGTGGATGCGAGGTATCTGGCAAACATACCATTTCAATTAACAAGGCAGGCAAGCACACTCAAATATGGTGAACATCAGCACCACAATCAGGTGTCAAGCCGTCTGCCTACCGGTGTTTGACATGCAAACATAAAGAGGATTTATGAAGTAGGGTACACTGAGAGTTCTAGGTCCAGTCAGGTAACAATCATGCGCCTAACCAGACAGCCAGCAATTAGGAAACTGCAAGCAGTGATTGACAACATTCACATCCATCCAAAATACTGCTGGTATGGAGCCCAAACTCAAATTTGTTGCAATACTGTACTAGCCCACACAACACAAAGGCACAATGTCAGCACACTTAATAGTAATAAACTTGCGCCTCAAAATGAACGAAACCAGAAGCATTGTACAGCTAGGGCTTTTGAGTACACACGCATAGCCTCAAGACATCCATCAACGGTTTTAAAGACAGACTCCAGTACGCATGAAACCATGCTCAGAAAAGACAGTACAAAAATGCACGAGCTCATCACTGCCGCCACATCTGATTTGGAGGCTGCTGAGGACCCCTGTACTGGTCATTCCCCCCTTGCAAGCCGTTCTCATAGTTGTTGCCCTGCAGCATAAGTAGGCCATGTTAAGAGCAGCATCTATTGGCCATGCAAACCTGCACATCAAATGTACATTACTCCGGCTTACACAGAATGCCACAACAGCTGGGCAAGGGCGCTTGTTACTCTTCGCTGCTGGTGCAGTAGCGTAGAGTCAATAGTGAACAAACAGCTGCACACAATCAAACTTACTGAATTGCCTGTAAACCCAATCCTTTTGGCACTGTCTATAGCTGTCCGCACATTGCTCATGGCCCCGGCTGCCGCAAATCTGGCCTTGTCTGTCATTGACCGTGCCTGCACTCCCAGCTGCGCTGTAAGTTACTGTATCAGCAATACGATGCACTCAACATGTACGATACAGGTCATACAGCTCGCAGCAGGTAGATTGCATGCAACAGCAATGCCCAAGTCGTAGCAAAATGCCTGTGAGTAACAAGAGTCTGAGACAAGGTTGTGCAGCATATGCTGAGTGATATATGAGTGAATGCAATTGCACAGAAGCAGCCAGAAGGTTGATCATTGGCAGAGTTGCAGACTGACCCAAGGATCCTCTCGGCCTGTTGATTCTGAGACCTGACGGCTGGCACCATACGAGTCCTGGAAAGCTGGAGTTGCAACACCATTCTGAAATGTGCCCCGCTCATAGCTGTCTTGTGACGTTACATGACCTAATCTGTTGGCTGTGAAAGTTACAGGTATGTCACCATTGTCTGAGCCCGCTGTGCTAGATCTGCTGCTGGGCACCATGCGGTTGGTTTGAATCTGAGGAGGCGTAATAGGTGAATCTTTGTCCAAGGGTGACGTTTGCAGCTGCCCCTTTTCAGCAGCTGGAATGGCATCAGCTGCTGCACTGTCAGCTGCTGTGAGGTGTGCTGCTGCACTTCGTGGAGCCTCCCCAGGTGTGTCAGAGTGGACAACAAACTCAACATCCCCAGCATCCTGCAAATGCGCGTGAGACCGTCAGTTCTGCCGGAGCCCGCTCACATATGGGGAAGCTGCAGCGCCGAGTATTCACCTGCCCAAACCTGTCCAGCAAGTGAACACTGACCGCGCCTGCTTGTACAGCAGCTACGAGTGAAACGCTTCCTAATCCCATTATGTTGCCTGGTCTAGGATTGGGGCCGCTGTACAGGTGTACGCGAAGGTGCGCTGAACCTTGCATTTGTGGATCAAAGGCGATGTACAAAGCTCCGTGCTTGCCAAAAACAGTGTCGATGCTGGGTCCTTCGGAAGGCGGACTGCAAACGAACACTCTCCTTGTGTCGACTCAAACATTGCCGCACCTCAGAACAAAGTTTGTCCCGCGTGAAGCAGATGTGTTGCACCTGGCGAGGCAGGCATACCTGACGGTTATGGTGCTCACTCTTGCCATGCCCAGTTCAAAACTGCAGCATGGTATCTGCTGGGAGCTCTGCTGTGGACTGTTGAAGTTGGTGACTCGGATGTCACTTATTGTCAGCACACGAGGAGCCATGCTGCTCAGTTGCCGGAACGTTAAGGGTCAATTTAACTTCGACAAACCCAGATAGCTTTGGGACGAGGTGGACAGAGCGCTCAAGGACGTCTCAAAGCAACAGCCGTGGTCTGTATCGATCGTGCAATGGAGCTGTTGGCAGCGTTCGGCAGGCAAAGGCAGCTGGGCAGCAAGGTACTCAATGAAAAAAACTCGGTCACAACCGAACTCAGAGATGACCAATCGAAGCTGGTAGGCAGTCGCCGTCCAATGCAAAGTCATTGCACCTTTTAGATTACACGTCCTGTGCAATGTTATAGGTTTTGACAGGGGTATATGTACAGCTATGTATTGGCAAATGTGCCCAGAATTCCCACAAATTGCAAAATGTGTAACGCTTGCATTTCACATCAAAACTGATCCCATGGCCGCCACGTGATGTGACACTGTTAGGCAATATGACGTTGCCAAATGGACTTCATGTCATTATGTGGCTCCAGGGGCCGCGGTGTGACCCGCACGAACCAGGCAATTCTGTCGATTCTTTCTAGCGCAGCTAAAGTGTTCGACGGGCTGGCTACGGCAGCCAAGAGCTCATTGCATGATGATCACCCGACACAGACTTCAAATCGAACTGTGCTGCAGTTGATCTTCGAGACTGGCAGGCCCAGAAGGCTTGTCCTCAGAACGTTTTCCGCTGGTTTACGCAAACACTGACAAGTGATTGACGGCAAACCGGACCCTACTTTGACAGGCAGTTTTGCAAACTTTCTGTCGTCACTGACAAAACGCCAGGCAGCAGCACAGCATGACCAGCCAACTGGCGACCGCGATACACACCAATCTGCTGCACCAAGCACAGCAGTTTATGGCTCACCTCCTGCCACAGGACAGAAGTCATCACCACTCAGCTTGGCAGAGGTACACTTGTAACACTGGGTCGATCAGGCTTTTAGCAGATGGGTTGCATGCACCAAGGGCAAAGTGCATGTACCGGTAAGCTCCATACAGTAATGATCCCCCACCAACCTGGCAAGAATTTGGTGAGAATTAGCCTCATTACAGGCCAAGCATCAGGGAGTGAATTGCAAGAAGCAGCAAGCTGTACTTCATCGTAACAGTACAGTCTTGCCGCTTGTCATATCCACATTTAGTTGGATCATCTGGAGTGCTTTGGCTTTCACACTCTGCGGGTCATCACCCACCTAGTGTTATCACCCATGTAAGCTCACACAATGGCTATCTGGACAGTTGTTTAGGCATCTGCCATATGGTACCGGTACCCACTGCAGTGACCTTTTGTACAGATCCACATTTATGCAAGGGATATTCATGGCATAAGCTGAGCTCTGGCACTTGTATTTTGTACAATTTGCATGCATGCCTGATATTTCTATGATCTGTTGGTTGTTGATACCAACACAGTGTTTGGTACCGGTTGTGCTGATCAAGTATGGAGGCTGCAGCTCGAGTGCCTACATGTTGTAGGACTCTTAAACACACGCTTGCAAGTATTTGTCGCAACAACAAGGCTTCATTTGAGTACATTCTGCAGGTTGTTGAGGATTTGCGCTTTTTCATCGTGATAATGGCAATCGCAAGCTATAGCCAGCCAGCAATGCGTGTCACATTGCTGGACGTGATACTGAACGTCAAGGAGCTGCACTGAAATTTGCATGTCCAACGATGTAAGCCATACCTCCTTCACCGACTTCCCTTGCATTGGCTTGTGATCACAAATTGCACAGCAAGCTTTCATGAAACATTGCCTTCACAGACGGGGCTGCAGCTGCTGAGCAACGATGCAGGTGCACACGGCCCGGGCAGTTGAGTTATTCCCGCGCAGTCCAACAAGCAGTTTCTGTAACCTCTACAATGCTGCTTAAGGACACCTACGCACAGGATTTTCTGCACCGCATTTGCATTAGTCACTCATTAGTCACCCATCAAGGCTTTTGCCGAGTCAGCGCCGACGTTGACTTATCTTTTTCAGCTGACAAGTGCTCCGTCAGCAACGCGGAGCATACATCATCGTTGCTGACGCGTACATTAAAACGCTAACGTGCTTGCCCGCTGCCTGCCTGCGGTGAAGGCTCGGATCAATAGTGCTGGCTGTCTTCGTTAGACGTCTTGCACATAAACACACAGCTGTAGGGACCGGCGCGTTGCTGCTTCATTTGACCGCCCACAAGCATATTTCATTTTGTGAAACGTTGTGCGCCAGTGTTGAGATGAAGCGTGTACAAGTATTGGCAGGACACTTCGTAGGTAGGACACCTTCACAATACACACTGCTATCGGTGACACACCGACCGTCTGTGGACGTCTGCCTTTTGCAGCAAGTTCCTCAAGCAGTTTACATCATCTGGGACATGTGATGACATTGCGTCTGCGCCTGCAGACCTGTCACAACAGAACGGGATCACTGCTAACCCCACCTCATCTCAGGTAGTGCATAGCTTGCGCAACATAACCTTGGTGTCAATCTCTCTGCCATCAGTGCATGTAGCCATGGCAAGCGTGAATGGTGGCTGAAAGATGCATTTGTGTACAGCTACCTGGAGGTCAGTACAAGGCCAGGACAGGAGTCAATTCTAGGGAGGATTATGAGCAACTATACAAGCAATCCTTAGCTGACCCTGCTGCATTTTGGGGCAAGTTTGCTCAAGATTACCACTGGCAACAAAAGGTAATCAGAGTAATGGACAGACATGATGCCTTGCTGATGCATATCACTCTTGAGTAAATCACAATTCTGCTTGAAAGCAGCCAATATTGATGACTCTGGACTCTGTGCATGACGGCCGCTTGATGATGCATGCAGTTTGTCACTCTGACATCACACCAGTGACACTCACTTTGTGTGCTATTGAGCATGACGCCTGAGAGTGCAACAGCATGTGGATGGCTTGCGCACATCATGCTGGTTTGCAACTGAGTGGCATGCAATGCATGCATTGCTCTTCGTTCTTACAAGGTGTTTCACAAAGCACTCACTGTGTACATCCTGTGTGTCCAGTTTGAGAAGCAGCACGTCAAGTCCAACTTCAACCGGGACAATGGCAAGATTGAGATGGAGTTCTTCAGAGGGGGCAAAACCAACATTGCCTACAATTGCCTTGACAGGCATGTCAAGGATGGCAGAGGTGACCAGCCCTGCTTCTTGTGGGAGGGAAACGAGCTGGATCAGTCACGCACAATGACATACAAGGAGGTCCTTGAGGAAGTCAGCAGGCTGGTGAGTCACTTCGCTATCATCATTGGGTGATGAAGCCCTACCTCTGAGTCTGTTGTCTCCTTTCGTGTCACAACTGATGTCTAAGAGTCACTGCAATTCTGACCTGTGCATTGCATTAGTCCCAATGCTAGTCTTGCAATCCTTGCAAGCTACGTAACAACAGCTTGTGGGCTTTCCACAAGCTTGCTTTTTTGTCCATGTTGGGAATGTGCTTCTTGTCATGATTCAGCTGTTTGAGACAAAGCAGGGGATGCAATGTTTATTTCAAGCAAGGCACGGCTGTTGACAATTCTCATGTATGTTTCTGCACATTGTGTAGTGTTAGATATAATCAAGGATTACAAAGGGAAGGGCCTGTGCTCCTTCTGCCTGTCCATAACCAAACAAGCATGTTGTTCCACAACTCGTGCTCACCATGCTTGGGACAATGCAGTTCTCCTTGTAAACTGGCCACAAAGTACACTTTTTGCATTGTGGTGATATCAATCTTGTGCCCTATAATGCCCCTGACTGCTGCCAATGGAGTGCAGGGCAACTGGTTGCGATCTGTTGGAATCAAGAAGGGTGATGCAGTGGCAATCTACATGCCATTGGTCTGCGAGCTACCCATTGCCATGTTGGCATGCGCACGCACTGGTGCAGTCCACTCAGTTGTCTTTGGGGGCTTCTCAGCAGAGGCACTGGCACAGCGGATACAGGACTGCAAAGCACGTGTGGTGCTGACTGCAGCCGGCACCAAGCGTGGGGCCAAGAAGCTGGGCTTGAAGCAGATTGTTGATAGGGCGGTGGGTATGACTAAGGAGGTTGGGGGGTTCAAGGTGAAGGTGTGTCTGGTGTTGGACACACCCTCTGTGGCAAAGGGGGAGTGCCCATGGGTGAAGGGCAGGGATGTGTGGTGGCAGGAGCAAGTGGGCAAGCAGGGCACTGACTGCAAGGTATGCGAGGCGTTGTTTGCCTTGAATGCACCACAGTCTTGCTGCATTGTCCTGTCCTTATAGACAGCCACCTGGTAAAGGGTTCATGGCTTTTCATGAGATTGTCAGCAACAGCGAGCTGTACGCGTGTCAGGCATGCTGGCATGCAACTTCTGCAGTGGCTGGTTGCTTGACAGGCGCATGCATAGGAAGTGCTGCAGGGTAGCATGCTGCAGCTGAAGCTGTGTGGCATTGCCACAGTGACAATGGAACGCTTGCTTGCCGTTTCGAATCACTCTGAACACAAGATAGACATGGCTGCTTTCATGGGCGTCACCAGACACTGCTGTTGCAGCGCATGACATGTCATATGGGCGTGCTGTGTGGATCAAATGACGCGCAGCCAACCGTTTAGTTTTGCGTATATCTGCAGCTGCTCATGTACAATGCCTGCTGCCACAGCATTGCTGCAATATGCTTGTCACATGGCAGAATCATATGCATTGATCACAGATCTCAGCAATAAGCCGCCACCCTGCTGTCCATGCTGAGATTGCTCTCTTGCCTGTGGGACAAAGCTCTTCAGGAAGAAGCACTAGCAATTTGTTGCTTCTTTTCTGCAGCTCAAGGCCTTGTACACGACCCTTGCATCTGTCATCTTCAACACAGCAGAAGAAAAATTTTGTAATTGCAATTTTAGTTGTAACATGCAGCTGTGTGATGCAGGTTGAGTGGATGAATTCTGAGGACCCACTGTTCCTGCTGTACACCTCAGGCAGCACTGGCAACCCCAAGGGAGTGCTTCACACCACAGGTGTGGCATTTCTGCTGATGCTTACCTTAGTGTTAAATGCTTGTACTGCAGCTCATTTCTGTTTTGTCCTGTCTGCAAGCTAAGCCTACATGCTATAGTGCTGACCTAAGGCAATTTCCACATCTTGTTGTGCAGTAGTGCTCTGTGCTAACGCTACACGTATCAGCTGCTGTCTTCTGTGTAGGATGTACCCTCAAATAAAGGTTGTACACTGCATTTCATTGTATGCTGCACTCCAGTACGGTGGGCTGTGCTACATTCTGTACTTCAGTGTATGCTGCATTTGAAAGGGGCACTAGGTTGTGTTGACACCGTGCCTCAGGCCATACTTCTGCTTGCCTGCGCCTTGAGTCAGCACACAACAGTGTGGCTGGCTGCAAATGGCAGAATCTGCAAAAGCTCAGCTCACAATTTTGAAATAGCTTCACACATTTCACACACACCTGATACACCATCTTTAATTTCAGGCTTAATTGTATTCGCAACTGACGTCAAGCATCCGTCTTATTCACAGCTGACATGAAGCAGGCAATGGCGCTCAGCCTGTTTGACATCAGCATTCAGCTAGCTTGGCTCCCCCACTGTCAAAGCCCACCCACTCCTGGTCTCAGAGTATTTATTCCTTATGGACCTTGATATGATGTTCAGAATGTAGCATGCTGTTGCCTGCAGGCGGTTACATGGTGATGGCAGGAGTGACCACCAAGTATGTCTTTGACCTCCAGCCAGGCGATGTCTACTGGTGCACAGCAGACTGTGGCTGGATCACCGGTCACACCTATCTCACCTACGGCCCACTGCTGAATGGGGCTCAGAATGTGATCTTTGAGGGGGTGCCCACCTACCCCGACCCCAGCAGATGCTGGCAGATTGTGGAGAAGCACAAGGTAGGGCTGGATTCTTCTTCTGCTGGTTTGCAAACTGTGGTCAAATTCGTAATCTACTTCTAGTCATATACAAATCTCACCACAATTTGCAGACCAGAAGGTGAAGTAGATTATGAGGTCAAGCCTTGATGTCCTTCAGCTATGCACATGTGCTGATGCAGGCATGATGCTTGCTATGTCATGCCATGCTGTGCTTTGCTGTGCTGTGCGCTGTGTTGTTGTGCTGACTGTGCTTTACAACTCACCATTAAGTACTCCAATACTACGGTGAAACTGCAGGTGTGCCATGAGCAGCTTACAGTATTTGTCAAAGGTTTCAACAAGCAGATCTTGATCAAGTTTGAATCTGACATTGTGACATTGCAGGTGCGCACCTTCTACACAGCTCCCACCCTCATCAGGGCCTTGGAGGCAGCTGGGGACAAGTTTGTCACCAAGAGCGACCTCTCAAGTTTGCGAATCCTGGGGACCGTGGGAGAGCCAATCAACGCCAAAGCCTGGAATTGGTACAACAAAGTCATTGGTGGCGGGAAGTGCCCCATTGTGGACACATGGTGGCAGACCGAGACAGGCGCCATTTTGTTGACGCCACTTCCTGGCGCCTGGAATCTGAAGCCAGGCTCTGCCACGTTGCCCTTCTTTGGCGTTGAGCCTGTGCTGCTTGATGATAAGGTTCGTGTTGCACAGCTCATGTCGTGCGTCAGACCTCACATTTAATCCTTCATTCAAAACACAAACTGCAATAGCTAGCAGTCATCTGGCTTTCTCCAATGCTTCCATTGCCAATTGTATTGTCTGCTGAACGTGCTGCAGCTTGGTGGGACACAGTGTTGCATGACAGGTGCATCTGATCAGGCGTGGAGCCTATTTGTGTGCTCCATGCCTGTCCAGACCATAACACTTAGTCTTGCGCCTGCCTGTGAGGTGCCTGTTGTGTGCAAGCTGCCTCCTGGCAGCAAGTTGTTGCCAATAACATATGCTGGTCACGTGCTGCTTCAAGCAGCATCTTTGTCATATTTGGCCATGAATGTAGGCCTGAACCATAAAGACAAATGATTCCATCAGTTTCAGCCCTTTCTTGTGTTGGCGCCTGCATGACTCAGCTGCGGGTCACCTGCCAGCAAAATTTGACCAGAGTAACTTCAATAACTTTGGTTACATCTGCAACGTTTGTGCTAGCTGGCGAGTAGACTTTGCATGTGTGCTTGGTGTGTTCAGGGCAAGGAGCTGCAGGGCGAGGTGGAGGGCATTCTGGCCATGAAGCAGTCCTGGCCCTCCATCATGAGGACCCTGTATGGTGACCACAAGAGATACGAGGAGACTTATTTCTCTGCATACAAGGTGACCTTTTCTATACTTCCGGTCAGTACTGTCATCATCATGACAATCGACATGCATGTTGGCTGGTCTGTGGTCTGGCTAATGGCAGAGTCAAGGACAGGGCCTGTGCGTGTACTACTTAGCACTTGGTGTGCAGACCCAGTGACTTTGGTGGGCATTGTTACAGCAGCAACAAGAGCAACAGCGCCCTCCCAAGGGCACTGTTTCTCTTGTTGCCCCTGTAAGGACGCTTACCGGTGTTAATAGGTCTTCTAGCAAAGTGCTGGGTAGTATGCTCAGAAATACAGCCTGCTGTCCTGAGATGGCCCCTTCTCAAGCACAACGTCAAGCAAGTGATGCTCCTCAGCTCTCCATTTGTTGTCCTTTTGAGCCTGCCACTGGCCTGGCCGAGTGATGTTCAGGCAGGAAGTGAGCTAAGAACTCAGGCTCCCAGATATTCACAAGACACAAAACACACTTCACAAGAAGCCACATACGCCTCTTCCTCAAATTTCAATGACTGATTTTCAGTGACGTTCAAAGGCGAAGATGTCTGCCTGCGTCTCAGACTCTGTTGTCACCTTTTGCAGGGGTACTACTTCACAGGGGATGGTTGCAAGCGCGATGAGGACGGCTACTTCTGGATCACTGGTAAGGGGTCTATGCACAACTACCAGGGCGGTGCAGAGTCCAGTACAAATGGCATGCCTACCTCTCATTGTGTTCAGCACTCCAGGACTCAGAGCACAAAGACACTCATGTGTTTGTGTATGCCTTGTCAACCACTTGGAAGAATCGATATGTTTGTCATTCATCCATCTGTTCAGCCATCCATCCATCCGTCTGTGTATCCATTCTTTGTTGTTGTCAAGTTCATTCATCATTGTTTGCTATGAAGCATCTGTCTAGGTTCATACAAACACATAGTCCATTCCTCCATTCCTCAGCAGCTCTTTTTTGGCCAAGCCTGTTGCATTTGTCCCATTTGCATGCGATGTGTTGCTGCACAGCAACACATCAGGTTTGATGGGAAGTTTGTGCTGCTCAGGGCGAGTGGATGACGTGATCAATGTGAGTGGACACAGAGTGGGCACTGCAGAGGTGGAAGGCGCCCTTGTCTCTCACGATGTTGTTGATGAGGCTGCTGTCTGTGGGTGAGCATCAGCCTACTTGGCATGTGTTGTGTGCCATGCTAGTGATCTCATGATGTTGTTGATGAGGCTGCTGTCTGTGGCTGAACATCAGCCTTCTTCACATGTGTTGTGTGCTGTGCTAGTGATGCTCTACCAGTTGTCAGGTGTCCAGCCTTACATGTGCAATTGAGAGTGAGTTTACTCTGTTGGGACGGGTGCAGGAGTCTGTAACTGGCCTCATCCTAGTTAGACCTGCTTATCTGTTTAATACTGGAATTTTGACCTGGGGCCAACCTGACATTGCCTAGGTCAGAACTCAGGTTTTACAAGAAACAAGCAGCTCTTTTCAGTCCCTACTTGAATTTAGAAACGGCATCCCTGCACTGGAATCTAAACACAGAAACGTCTGGGGACAGTGAAAACGCGTTTCTATATTGTGGAGATGTTTCAGGTGACCAGAGTGTCAGGGTAGTTGCAAATTTCTACAATCGCACTACAGGGTTGTCTCATGATCAGTTGCAGAGGGAAGTTTGAACATGACAACACTGGGCACAGTCAAAATAGGCTTTTTAGGCAAACCACCAATTCTCAACTGTTCTGTTTCTTCTGGAACCCAATCTCTGCCGACATTGTTGCATCTTGATTGCCCTCCCATTGGCAGCCCTTAGTATGGCTGATCTATTACAAACGCACTGTGTTTAGGTCAAACTGAAAGCTTTTCCTTTTTCTTCCTTGAACTGTGTTTACATTAAGTTTTACAACAAAAGGGTGATACCAAAGACATTCACTATGTGCTACTACAACGGTCACACCTCATCTCATACCTACTTGCGATGACCTCACAGTTGCATGGGCATACAGGGTTGACCATCATCATCATTATTGTTGTTGTTGTTGTTGTTATTATTATTACTAGTATTATTATTACTATTATCATTATCATTACTGTTATTTTCATTAGTCTTATTATAATTCTTATTGTCATGGTGGTTTACTACAGGGTCGACCACAACATCAAGGGGCAGGGCATCTATGCCTACGTGGTCCTGGCTGAGGGCACCAAGGCCACACCAGAGCTGAAGAAGAAGCTGAATGACGTGGTCAGAAACCAGATTGGCTCCTTTGCTGTCCCTGACACCATCCACTGGGCCCCAGGTAGGCCTTCTGGTGTCGGCTTTGCAATGATGATGACGATGATAATAACTAAAGAAATAAATAAACAAACAATAGTAATAATAATAACAATAACAACAAGGCTTTATGCTTTATGGTTGTTTTGGTCGATAACGCTTGACAGATACCTGCTTCACATCCCCATCTGAATGTATCAAAATATCACCATGCAACATGGTAGTGATCGTCACCAATGTGTTTCAAAACTCTGGCAAGGGTGTCACCAAGCGCTGCCATCAAGTGCATATGAAAGAGCATTATCAGGCTCCTTGGTCTAAAAATGCAAAAATGCCGCCTAAAGGTGAATCTAAATCAGCCAGAGCAGGGTCAGATGTGATATCACATGGCTTGATCTGACTATGAGGATCGTGCGGCACATGCATGAAATACATGTGCCGTGGTCTGTTCTTTGAATCTCAGCCAACAAAGCATGATGCAGGTGTGCCCAAGACTCGATCCGGCAAGATCATGCGCCGCATTTTGAGGAAGATTGCCAGCAAGCAGGAATCTGAGATTGGTGACACATCAACCCTGGCAGACCCATCGGTGGTGGATCAACTGCTGGAAACCAGAGGAAATTGATGAAGAACAATCATAAGCAGCTGGATCCTGAAGCTGTTGTGATGTGTAATGAGAGTTTTGATGCGTGTATTGCAAGATGGGATGTGAGGGATATGTACTAACGATGTTGTGGTACTGTGTGATCAGCTGCAGTGTGATAGGCAAGTGGCTGACAGTGTTTTTTCTCGTACTGCGCTGGCCTCTTTGATGAGACTGACTTTTGCTTGTTTGTGCTTGCGCCAATTTTGATCTGCATTACATACGATATGTTTCTCCCAATAAAGCAGTGGCATGCAGCCACCAGCTATTTTGCTAGTAGAGCAGCAGATAGAGAAAGGATTTGAACGGTTTTGACACAAACTAGGCAATTTGCTTCCAGTTGTAACAGTTCTGGTTATGGTGTGAATAGGCAGAAATTTTGGCACAAGGAGTTTTGGTCATTTTGCAGGTTAAGAGCATCACTCAAAGGGGTTTTGCAATGCACGCACATTTATGCCTGGAAGCGAGCAGATTTGTATAGGCCAAGTGCTGCATTATCATCATGCTGTCACTACAAACTGAAGCTTGCTTGGTATTTAGTCACAAGTCCAGAGCTGACTTTACGACGACAGCAAGAGAAACACTAGCTGGATCATACTGCTCAGCATGCTGTCTGTACGTATCTGACAATCTACTAAGTTGTGCCGTGCACATGTACAGCTTGTTCTGCACAAATGCTTCACATCTGTGTGTACACTGTGTACATGTTGGTTCATGTTGGTTGGTTCCGGAGCAGCCTCAACTCAACGTCTTGCCTGGTTTGACACACACACAGAGCTCGATTCGCTTGCTGACCTCGCCGCTACAACTCTGCGAGGCATCCAGCCCGTCTCCATTCTACGTCGGCGTTGTAATGGACGCCCCAGAGCTGCAACTGCTGTTCCGGGAACTAAGTACAAGCTCTGACGTCTGCACACTGATCCGCTCAATCCAGAATTCTCACACCGCTTACCACCCCCAACAATTCGGGGAACTTCCCGACGACAAAGCTCCAGACGGTTCTGAGCAGGCAGCTCCTCCGGACGATCTGCTGTGTTCCGCAAGAACCCTATTTGAACAGTGTCAGCAGATGACGTGCACCACTTCAGACACGACCCTCGCTGTGAAGGGGCTGACAGATCAGACTGCTGTGCTTGCGCAAGTGCATAGGTGTGCTTCCCGCCGTTGTGTATATCCGGTTTGATTCCGGAAAGCAGCTGGCTATTTACCTTTGTGTGGGCATGGCAGGTGTGTGCTAGGTGCACGTTCTCCCTTCTTCCAGGCCTTGTTCTCCCAAACGTGGACTGAACCAAGCTCTGAAAACATTGCAGTTTCCACAGAAGAGGTAACAAGAGTGCATATGGTTTTGGCTAGCAAGCCCCTGATACTGTTCTGAGCTTTGGCTGTACTGCAGTGTTGCGGTGAGCAAGCTGTAGCAGTCATTGGCTATCTCTACACCGGCAGCATCGAAGTAGACGTCAGCACTGCTGCAGAAGTCATCAGTCTGGCTAACTTGTGGCAGCTGCCAGGTAGCTAACGCTTAGTCTGCCACTGTCACTTTTCATTTGTGATTGTTTGCATGCATTATACAAACTTATAGGCTCAGCCATGAGTACAACAGAGGGTCGCTTGTGCAGTCGACCAAAACAGTCACAGATCAATCGTCTGAGCAAGTTGTCTTCCATGCACACGCATTCTCTATTGTGATATTCCCAATACACCTCATCGCGCGCATGTGCTCCAGCTGTGACATGCTGACAAGAATGTGTGCAAAGAGCATGCAGCTGTTCTTGTTGACCACAGACCAAAACAACAAAACCCAGGACCCAGCTCAACCATGGTGTGTTTCCATGCTAGGCTTGATCAACCTGGTTGTGCAGCAACTGAGTGAGGCTACATGCCAAGGCTTCAGACGCCCAACCGGCGCTTCAGACAGCCTTGTCGCAGACATGCCTCCTATGGCTGCTTTCGCTAAAGCAGCAAGTGATGGCGGCATTGAGCATGATGCAGTTGCATCCCTATACCAGGTAACTAAGTCTACTGTGATAACAGCTCTACCCTGTGAAAACAGCTTTACCCTCACCTCAAAATGTTTACCTTACCTTACCTTACTCACCTACTATGAGTGGATGTGTTTAGGCAACATGTTGAAACTGTAATGTGACATCCCATGCGGACAGATACACTAGGCGCATACTGATCACTGCCTACTTGCGTCGTCCAGTGTGTCCAGGAGAATTGCAAACCACACCTGCCAGTGACATCAGATCAACAAATTTCTGCCTTATCTTTTGGGCATATTTTGCCTCAACAATGTGTCGCAATTCTTGCACAGCACAAGGCCAGATGACGACATGTCATATGCTTTCGCTGGCAAGCCCAGACCCATCTCAGTGAGCTCTGTGGCTGTCAAAAGCACTTTCTTGCCCTTATTTTGGACAAGAGGATGCCAAGGGATGTTGTCAGCAAGCTACAAGCTTGCAGCTTGTTGTGTTCACCCACAGGGCCTACTGCATGCTCCATACATGCAGTGAACCTTGAGAGTATGGTTTCATATGACACATACCTGAGTTGCTGCACAAAGACTCAATCTCGGTTTGCTTCAGCACGCTGTTTCTCTCCTTGCAGTCGTGTGTGGCCTGGCTTGCAAAGCATGCTCTGTTGGCTTGGCCTACTAAGCCGTACGCCCTCCTCCCAGCCAAGATCCGGCTTGACGTCAGAGCTAAGGTCGACCGTCTTTCCCAATTTTGTGATATAGCAGTGTACAATGCTATCTCTGATGAAGCTCGGTTGTAGTGCTGCGACACTGTGTGTGTGTTGTCAGATCCTTTACGCGCTGCTGTGACTGGCATTGCCTGTTGTTCAGAAGCTGGCATCGTGTCAAGTACTTGCCTGGTCATTTCTTTCAGATGTTGGTGAGAAAGGTATTCTGTCTGACTGACTTCCTAGTTGAGAAGTCTGTTTGTTGGGCCCCAGCTGGTCCGCAGGACAGCATAAACAACCATGAGGAGACTGATAGGGAAGCTGTCTCTATGTGCAATTATGTTGGTATGGTATGAACACTGTTGCATGCAGACGCAAATGCATGGTTCTTGCACTCAAAACACTTAGGAACACGTTCATCACTTCACCAATCTGTTCCATACATGGCTGTAACACATTTGTAGAACCTTGATGAAGGGCTGTTGACTTGCAGGCAAAAGCAATGCTGAATGCAGTGAATGCCTTGCCTCAACTGGAACAGGCGGACAAACTACTGACGCGCCTGCCACAAGCTAAGTGGGCTGCAGACATGCACACCACCACAAGTGAGTCCACAAGTACACTGCCTGTACTTCTGGTCTAAAACTGTGAACATGTGGCAACCGCTTGCAGATGGTGCTGCGTTGTTCACCCTGAATCCGACAAGGCCGTTGGTGCTGCTTGTCGTGCAAGTTTTGCTGCTGCTCGCCTCTGTTCTGTTCAGCCAGTCCTCAGCTGAGTCACTGTTTTGTAACAATTATATATTTCAGCGTAATTGCCAGCACTGCTTAGCAATGTTTGTGACCTCTTGTGGTCAAGTCACGCATGGTTTAAACCATGTGCAGACGTGAAGTGGTGTCATGCACGTCAATCCTTGCGCCAAGAGAATCGTAGTGATAAGGCCATCCTCATGAGCAGAACTTGTCACATCAATTGCCTAGCAAATTGTTAATACTTTGCAGGCCCTAAAACTTTTCATGTGTTTTGCAGAGGCATGGAGGGCAGAAGTGCTGCAGTTTATAGCTGAGAATATTCCCAAGATAGCACTGACGTCTGCCTTTGTGGAGCGCCTCCAAAGTGAGTGGTCTCTGGAACATATACAGCAGATAGCTGAGGCCGTCAAGCTGGAGTATGGATCGTCTAGGGCTGGCTATGCCCTAGAAGTGTACTTAGGCCTGCAGAGGTTGCAGGCCAGCACTGAGAATGGTAGTTTCAGTGAAGCAGAAGAGGTGAAGGAGCTGCTGGACAGCCTCAAGGTGCTATATCACTCTCACTACAGTTGATGAAGTTGCACATGACTGCCTATAGACATCTGTATGTTCTTGCTGGCACAATAGACCCGTACTTTTGTGTTTTTCACAAATCATGTCCTTGTGCTATGCCAGATGAACAAAGCATGCTGTGCATTGGCATGCACTGCAGGCCTGAGCCTTGCTAAAGCTGTCTGTCCATGATGTGTGATGATCACCTCAGCTGTGACTGCAGGACCACTGCTGGAACTACATACTGCGTAACTGGCACTTACTGCAGCGTACGCCCACGTACAAGGTGTCCCTTCCATTGGATCAGCGACAGCGCTTAGCTGCAGATGTCAAGGAGGGCCTGTCCCACATCACCACTCTAGATTCCCCTGGTGATCAGTCACAATCCATGGGTTTCAGCGTTCTGTGGGATGCAAGTAATACACAGCCCGATGCAGGTGCTGCCAACGCACTGACACCAGACGGCAAGCGGCCAGTTAGTAAGGCTACGGAGAAGCGCAGGCAGAGATTGGCTGAAGAGCAAGAGCAGCGGCGGCAAGAAGAGGAGAAGAGGGTGCTGCAGCAGCGGCGGCAGCAGACCGTCAATGAGATCAGGCAAAGGCAAGCAGTTGCGGCAGCGCAAGCTGGAGCGGCTTCTCAGTCAGCTTCTGGCATGACTACACAACCTGGAAGAAGCACGAGTGGTGGATCTAGCAGACTGGATACTCCCCTGCACAATGCCAGTCAGGGCAGGGATGGACTAGGGGCAGCTAGCCGCAATGGCCCTCAGCAGAGTCAGCAGACAGCAGAGCTGAGGGGCAACGGTTGCAATGGCCCTCAGCAGAGTATAAAGCAGGCAGGGCTGAGGGTAGAAAACCAACAGGGCAGAGGGGTTCTAGCAGAAGGCCATGGCAGGGCAGGATCAAGGACTCCTAGCAAACAGAACATTCAGCAGGCGACTGGCACAAGGGCATCGCAAAGCATAAGAAGGCAACAGGCTGCTGAGCCCAGCACAGATAGGCAGGGCAGCTTCTTGAGGGCAGCTGCCCCTCTAGGGCAGCGGCAAAGCACAGGGCAAATCGCTGATCAGCGGCAACAGCCCCGCACTGTAGTCACAGCTGCTCAGAAGAGCAAATCCAGTGTTGAAAACAGACCAAGTAGCAGCAGGTCAGGAGAAGGAGCAGCTGAGCAAAAGGTCACTCGGCAAAGACCAGGTTTGCACTGTGCTAGTGCACAGCAGCAGCAGCAGACAAATCCTCCAAGCAGTGGCCAACCAGGAATGCAGGCTGACAGCTCAGAAACCGGTGTACAGCTCAGGATGAATAGCTCATTGTCACCACAAGAGGCAGAGAGAGCGCAAGATGAGGCCAATGAAAGCAGGCCTGGTCGTTCAAATGCACTAGGGAGACAGAGTTTGCAGCAGCTTCGAAGACTGAGTCTTACCAGGGGTAGCTAGAACAGACCTGATAGGGGTTTGATGCATATATGCCGTTGCTGACCATGCTGTCAAGTTTTGCACAGACAACTAGTGCATGCCAACAATCCATAGGCTTGGGGTTGTATGAGCAATGAGTGCTGCATGTTACATTTTGTGGCCCGCAAATGAATATGGACGCATTCCGATGCAAATCAAATCAGATGAACGATTAGACAGTAGCTGACGCATCTGGCCATGAACAAATCTGGTGTGCAGCATGGTACTGTAGGACCACAGTGTTAGAACCTCAACCGCTTCCGCTGGTGTCCCTTCGTGCCATGCATGCAGACTCCACAGACACAGAACAGGCACAATAACTTGAGAGAATATCAAGCAGCTGCAGAAAGCTCGATTGCCTGGGCCCAGCATTTACGCATAGTCTGCAAGTCCACTATTGCTTGGCTTATACTTCAGTAAAACAAACAAGGTACGCTAAAGACATTTGCACCCAAGCAAGCAATACGCTGCCAAGGGCAATCAGCTATGTTTTAGACAGAACCGTCTTGTGCAATTGCGTCATCCAGTCAACGTAGCTCTGTGTCTGTGCCAGCTTGTCCTCCACCAGCAAGGGGTGTATGTGCTGTTCAGGTACAGACCCTGCACATCATTGATTGATTGCCTCAACAGCTGCTCGGAATTGGTGCAAGACACAACAAGTAATTGCTATCAACCATAACATGATTGGGCAAAAAAGCACATAATGATGATATGACTCCAAGGCAATAGAGTTTAACATCTTATCAAGCACATTGACAAACAGAACAGCGAGGTCAGCCTCAAACGTGATGTCTGTGGGGGAAAATGTATATGTTGACTCCAAATGTGAACAAAAGTGCCAGAAGATGCTTTGCAGCACAGATCAAAATCCTGCAGCCAGTGTGCGCAGGTCAATGCTCATGCTACCGGTGTTGCAACACAGCTTGAGAGCTGTTGGATCAGATGGCATGCCACAGACACTCGTTCACAAAGGTCCTGCAGTTGAAGCTCTTACCTTGCCGCACCACAAAGCACTGCGGGTACACAGGTCTGCCCTTGCGTAGGTCTGAGACCAGGGCATTGATGCGCTCTGACAGCTCGCGGCCCTTGCGCACCGGCTCAATGGACAGAATAGCATCCTGTGGAGGCACCTGCTCGCACTCAAACACCTACGACGAAACACACTGATATCAACACCTCTTACAGTAGCATGAAACAGAAGAGAGAGCAAAAAGTTTCTACTGCAACAGAGCTTGACTTCCTGCATGGGAAGAAAACAGAGAAGACAAGAAGGGTTTATGCTTTTCAGCAATCATAACAAGGGCATCCTGAGGCGGCAGCCCGGAGCTGCTGCATGTGAAAGGGATGTTTCTGCGATGTGAAGAGCTATGCATATCCTCAAGTTGGCGTTGCTAGAGACAAGCGCAGTGTACCTGTTTGAGAAAGGGTTGAGGTATGTTACGTCCCAGCCAGAGCACCAGGATGCGGCCATTGTCCAGCAGGTAGGCTGCGTTGTCCCTCATAACCATGGTGGTAAGAGGTATACACTCTGGTCGCCCTATCCTGCACCATCCAAACAATGACACTAATTAACAGCAATACAACAATATTGATAATAATGATAATAATAACAATAACAACAACAATTGTAGTAAAGTCGTCTATCATAATGGTACAAAAGCTGACGAAGACAACCCATGCAATTGCTTTTGCTGAAGGGCCTTGCCTGACAGAGTCATTGTAGTCAATAATCAGCACATGCGATGTGGGGTATACCTGCCACTGGTGGTGGGTCGACCCCACTCGCCCCCAGGGTCACTGACGGTGTACAGCTGGGGATAAAGGTAGCGCAGCAGCTCTGTGGTTGGGGCAGCCATGATCTCAAAGCCAGCCAGGATGCGCTCGTCTGGCAGCACATCGCGCGCTCCTCCTCTCAACGCGCTGGACTTCAGCAGACCTGCATTGCACACACATCACATCAGACATACATCACATCAGACACATTACATCAGACACACATCACATCGGACATACATCACATCAGAAACACATCACAGCTGCTGAGCATGGTGTTACAGTCTTGCTGCTGCAGCTTGGTGGAGTGGCAGGATCAGCTTTGATAGTACATGACAAGCACTGCCTTTCTAAACACTAGCACACCTGCATTGAAGCTGCAGCTGCAACAATCATATGCAGTTTGGAGCCTTATTATCCACTGTTCACACGCTGCTTGCAGCAAGACATTGGGCATGCTAGAACAAAGCTAACAGCATCATTCTGTTTTGATATCAATACTCAGTTACTCTTCAATGTAACTGTGCATCGATAACTGAACAGAATGATACTGTAAGTTTTGTTCAAAAGCACCAAATTCCTGTTAACCCAGTCAGTTTTCGCAAACGAAGCAGGTCACTGTTGACAAAACAATCATCAGTTAGCACTCAAGAGTCACCAATTAACAGTAACAATCAGTAATGATCTGGCTGGTGCAATACAGCAGACCAGATTATGACATATGACCCTGCCAGGCTATGCTCAGACAGCACATGAATTGCTGAGACCCCTCAGTGTGACAGACGTCAGCAAGGGCAACATAGCCATGATGCCTGCCTGTCAGCACAACAAAGCACAGCACAGCACAACAAAGCACAGCACAGCACAACAAAGCACAGCACAGCACAGCTCCCAGTGCTGTAATATGCCAGCACCCATTGGGGTATGCCATGTACAATAGGCCAATCACAGCTTTTTATTCAGTACTGATACAAAGCAGAAATAAGTACTTAAAAGGTGACAAAGGAGGTGGCATCACCTAGCACCCAGAGGGAGAGGTAGCGCAAGGTCTCAGGGTAGATGAGCTTGTTGTGTGGCAGCTGCCCTCGTGAGCTCTGCTTGTGCATGCCCCGGTACTCTTGCAGCGTCAGGTTCAGCTTGTGCTGCACCAAACCATTGACAAAGATGTTGTGATGCTGATTAGCAGGCAAACTCATGCATGTGTTTATCACGCATGCACCATTCGCTCCTTGAGTGCTGCAGCAGACCACCAACAAAGCTGTTGCAAGACTGATCAGCAAGCAGACTCATGCATTCATCATGCATGCTCATATTCGTTTGTTCTTCAAGTGCGTCTTTCCCCAGACACGATTTGCGTTCTTTCATTCATTCACTGTGCTTTCCTCTTGAGACAGGTACACACAGTCCTGAGTAGCTCCTTGCAGGAGGTCTGTGTTTGGCAGTCCGCTGAAATTCTGCAATGTGGGAGCATTGCAACCAAAGGACAAGCAGGCGCGAGCAGCACAGCAGCACACTGAGGCTGCAACACTGCAAGCTTGCAAGCAGTAAACAACAAGTCTACCCCTTACAGCGATCATAACAGGAGCCTAATTAGGCAACAGCCCGGATCAAGACCGCCACAGCCCAGCACAAGCAGTAGCTCTTTTCAACCCCGAAATGCCTGTTTTACCTCAGAAACGTCATCTTTACACCGGAAATCTAAACTCAGAAATGTCTGGGGACAGCAAAACTGCGTTCCTACATTGTGGAGATGGTCCAGGAATACTTACTGCAAGGGAGCTCCTGGTGTCGTCCAGCTTGGCGTGGTAGCTCTTCTCCACTGCAAGCTTAGCCAGCAGGTTGACGGTGGCTGGAGCATCTACAGCTTTGTACATGTCTGCCAGGTCTTGCACCACTGGCATCGCCAGCGTATGCACCCTGCACATCAAAACAACAATATTAATAATGATGTTGCTTTGATACTGATATGATATGAGCATTGACATTAATGATGTTAATAATGATGTTAGAAATAGGAAGGATGATGATGATGATAATGATAATGATTGTTTGATGCTTTCCAGCTAAAGATGAGCTAGGTACATGCGGTTCCATGGTAAGCATGTCTTATGGGTTCTCAAAAGTCCAGCCAGCTTGTAGCTTGACGACAGCGCATACACATCAGTGTAGATGTCTGTGACCCTCTAGGCACAGACAGACATGACAGTATCATGACTGCTGACTCCAGACCAGCCACCAAGGCAGGCATTGACAACCACTTGCAGCAAGACATAAAACAGAGACTGTCTGACTCAGGAAAATGCACATCTGGCAGTCAGGCGTGATCTTGCTGCATTCATCTCAGTGTTGCACAGCTGGCATGGCTGGTGGGCGTAAGCTGCAATGCAGGTACTGTGCAGTGCAGAAGTATGTGCCATTGAGAATTTTGAGCAGATGCATCTGACATTGAATTCTGAGCTGAAGGAATCAGCGTCAAAATCTGAGCTAAAGCAGAAGTGCAAAGCTGGAGACGCAGACTGGGGCATCATGCCAGTTGCCCAGATGAGCATTTAGATGTGTATACAGACAAATCACAACAGTCTATTCCCTTGACAGATTGACCTTTCAGGTTTTGCACATCCCCAATGATGCACTGATCTGCAGAACATAGACTTTTTGACACAGTGTGCAACCATGCAAGGTTGTACTAGGCTGCCCATACTGAGGCACACTGAGGCACCACCCTCCATTCGAGAAAAACTCTTGGGTGCCTGTTTGCTCTTCTCAACCCCAAAATGTCGATTTTAGTTCAGAAACGTCATCCCTACACTGGAAATCTATATTGAGAAGCGCCTGGGGACAGTAGAAGCACTTTTTTGCGACGGGGAGATGTTTAAAAGATATGTTTAAGAAGAGAATGATGAAAATACACCAATGCACCTGATCCTCCTCTCTCCATTGGATGATGAGAAAAGGACAGCGCACTGCATGTAGGCCACATTGCCTGTGAGCACGCTCTCCTCATGCTTGATCTGGACCGCGAAGGCTTTGTCAGGATCCACCTGCACGCCCATTGACGCCTTAATGATAGTAAAAATAAGAATCAGAATGAGCAGAATGATAATAATAGCAATATCAATAATGATAATAGTAATAATGATAATAATAGTGCTTTCCAGCTGATGATGAGCAAGGTACGTGCAGGACAAGTCTTGTCCCACCAGAGCAGCCTGTCTTGTGTATCCCTATATTGACATCTTGACGATTTAGTACAGGCGTGTTGCTGTACCAAGCGACTGCGTAAACGTTCAACATCAGTAGGACAGTTAGCTTGCTTTCCTGTCACACAGGTAAAAGCCGCTGTCATCAGCTGCTGCTTGAATGCTGCAAGATGTGCAACCCCAGTGCCAGCTGCTGCGATCACATCTATGCAAACATAGCTTTGCCACCGTTTTGAACGCTTGTTGACCTTTTGGTGAGATGACACCGGACGCTACAGCAGCACTTTGCTGTTGGCTGCATTTTCTGCTGAGTGTCACTTCCTCAACAGCAGCAACACATAAGTCAGCATACAGAACTGCACCGTGCCAGTGACAGCATATGTCTTTTCAATGGGCCGTGACAGTGACTGTTTTTTATTTTTTTTCTTGTTCGTCTCTGCACCGCGCCAGTGACAGGAATTGAAACCTGACAGCTTCTGATGGTCATGCACAATACCAGCTCATGGCCTATGCCAAAGTTTGACCTTTGTTAGGGGAGGTGGATTTGATACAGGATCTAAAGTTCCCGGGTTCTTTCTTCTTGTGGATGTTATTTTGAGATCCAAATACAACGCAATCGTGGGGGTACCCAGCTGCAAAGATCCAGACGCCCCTCTGGAGCACAGCAGGTTTGATGAGACCAAGTGTCACAGCAACACTCAGCTCAGCCGTGAGCAGGCTTCTGTGATGAGTCCGAAGGCTTTGAAAAGCAGCAAGCAGTAGTTCTTCTTAGTGCATGTTGGCTCACAGGACGAGGGTTTCAGCACACCCAGTAGATACCTGTCAGGAATGGTTAGCTGGAACGCCTGTGAAGTATTATTATTATCAAGCAGTAGGCAAAAGAACCAGGTACCTGTGGCAGGGACAGCAGATCTATGGACCGCACAAAGAAGTGACCATGGAACTGTGATATGCTGAGCCCCTTGCTGCATCGTACCCGCATCACACCCTCCCACCCTGTCACAGCCATGACATTCATGTTGAAGAAGTGTGCAGTGATCGCAGCACACATATAGGCATGCAGTGCAAACTGGGGGTCATGCAGAGCCAAACTGGTGTTCTTCCAAAGCCAAAGCAGGGTTCATGCAAGACCTTGCTGCAATTCACAAATATTGTGTACACATATATACACACACATATGTGTCCTAAACCCTAAGCATCACACCCTTCCAGCTGCCACATTATCCTTGAGTTGGTGCATTGAGCTAAAGCTGACAATTTTGCACAAGGAAAGGGCCGCAGCGCGTACCTGTCTGCCGCGTCAGGTTGTGCGTGATCTCCGTTTGCAGCTTGATGGCATCTCTGGCGGAGTCGTAGCCTGGGTAGCAGTACACCCCACCCGTGGTGTACTTGGCCAGAGCCGACAGGGACGCCAAGTCTGTGAACTGCTGACTGCACGTCAACCACAAGCAAAGATTGTTGTATTCACACTCAAAGATCTACCAAATGTGTTTATGACATAAGCCTTTTCAGAGTTTCTTTCCTTTAAATATGTATATATTGTGTTTGTACTGTATGGAGCTTTCTTCTTTTGAGCTGCCTCTTCTTTGGATAGTTTTACAACAAAAAGCTCTTCCATTACAAAATACATGTGCAAGTGCAATCAGTTAGAGACGTTTCATGTCAGCAATCAGTTGAGACGTTTCATGTTTAGCAATCAGTTGAGGGTTTTCATGGCAGCAATCAGTTGGAGATGTTTCACGTCAGCAAGTAGAGCATGGAGGCAACTACACTGCAGCGCCAGCTGTTGCTGTTTTGAGGTTAGTTGAGGCGGATGGGTTGTTGCCTTGTACGATTGGGCAAAATCAGTGCATGTGTTGTGCTGCTTGTTGAAAGGGTGCTTGCAATATCTTATACAGGTATCTGTGTACCAAACAGGAGTGACCTGAGAGTTGGGCATAAAATGTTCCAAAATGCTTCATAAAACAGCAGAAAAAAGTAGGAATGAACCACAGAAAACCTCTCAGGCTCTGTGCAATCAGTCTGGGCATATATGCACAAACACTTTCTCGTACTTCCTCTTGTTCTCAAGTGATTTGGGCAAACAGAACAGCACCTGAAGGAGAAGACATCGATGCTGATCTGAGCCTTGCTGGCCTCTGCAGCAAACTTCTTGAAGAAGATGTCCTCGGGCACTCGCAGCCGGTGCTCGCTGTCGGTATTGTACAGCGTGGGGTTATCCCGCTGGGTGATCTTGCCCACCCCCACATTGGGCACAGAGGTCTGGAAGAGCAGCAGCTTGCCGCCAATGGCTTCCATCATGAGATAGGCAGCTTGAAGGGCAGGTCCCATTGCACTGTCTGGCTGCAGCAAAGAAGGCTCCAATCAGTACGGGCCGATAATATGGGCATATGGCCACATGCGCATTGGGCAAAGAGGTTTGGAAGAGCAGCAGCTTGCCAATTGCTTCTACTGTGAGATGGGCAGCTTGAATGGCAGGTTCCCATTGCAATGTCTGGCACTGTCTGGCTGCAGCACACAAAGCTATCACCAGTAAGAGACTACGGTATGGGCCATGTTGCCCAACATGCACATTGGGCGTTGAGGTTTGTGAGCAGCAGCTTGCCGCCGATATGCTGCACCATTAGACAGGCAGCTTGTGGCGCAGGTGTCAGTGCACTGTCTGACTGCAGTCAACAGGGCTACTGATCGTGAGGGCCAACAGTAAGGCCTAGCAGCACGGCCTGTAAAAGGATCAAAGTCCATTGTTAATGGTACAGTAATAAGATTTCGTGAGGAGGCCTTGTTTGTGTGCTGACATGCACATCGGGCACTGAGGTCTGGAATAGCGGTGGCTTGCTGCCTGTTGCTCGCACCACATGATAGGCAGCAAGCCACCTCAGTCATGACATGCACAGCAGTGTTCCAAAGGGGGAGATATGACAGTTTTGAAGAGGCAGCACTGCACAAGTCATAGAAAAACAGTGCAGCTAAACAATTGCAATACTGGCGGACAGTTGACCAGTCAGAGCACAGCAAAAGACAACTTTGATGACACTCTGACTGTTGTAACAGGACCTGGTCCTGAGAGCTATATCAAGATGGCAGGTGGCAGCTCTCTGTACCAGGTCCGGTTACAACACTCAGAGTATCATCAAAACTGTTTTTTGCTATGCTCCACCTGCTTATGGGGGGGAGGGGGGGGAGACAAGTGTTCACAGGATGAATGGAGCAAGCGATGCAACATCCTCTCCAGCAGCTTGCTATTGCAATACTGGCCGAAGGTCGATCAGTCGGAGCAACCCAAAACATGATTTTGATGGTACAGTGACCGCTGTAACAGGAATCATACAGAGAGCTACATCAAGTTTACACTACCTGGCCATGGAAGTGGGGACATGTGTTTGAAGGATGAAGCAAGCGATGCAACATGCACAGAGAGGACATTGCTGGTGCTTACAGATGTAGTGGCAGCAAAGGTGTTGGCCAGGTTGTCCAGCAGCGCCTCCACTGCTTCTCTGCTCTCCTTCAGATTCACGATGAGCTCATCTGGTACCGGCACGAATGGCTCATCTGTTTCTGCCACAACCTGCACATCAAAATTGTTTTTGTTTTGCGCTTTGAGAAGACTGCTGTCAAATTACAGAAATGGCCTTTTCTGCGCTGTTTGTAGCATCGCTTCAGTTTGGCGTGAAGTGCACCAATGGTTCGTCTGTTTGCTGCTGCACCGGAAACAGGAAAACATATCACTTATGAACGAAATGGGACCTTTAGAAATTATACACAGTGTTGAGCTGGTTGCATATTTGTGATTGCAGCTGGTTCAGATACAGAGCCCGGGCTGCACTAGCGGAGAATACACACATGGCTTCAGCAATGTGCGCAAATGAAATCAATGTTTGTGCCAACATCAGCAGCCAACACTTGATTTTATTGTATAAGACTCACGCACCCTGCTCAACACTGGAGCAGTAATGCAAACAACAAACAGCTGAAGAAGGTGACTCTAGCAACAGCAACTGAGCTGAGCCTATATTTCAGAGCACCTACCATCATTTGAGGTGCAGAGGCGCCAGGGGACAGTTTGTAGAAGTGTAAGCTGGAGTCAAAGGTGATGAAGCCCACATGCGTCCTCTCCCCCCCTGGCAGCTTGTCTAGGCAGTTCTTTATGGACTCTGCTATGGTGGGGAGGATGCCGGCACTGACTGCTCGGTAGGAGACGTCGATGAGGAAGATGTAGGTTGGTGGCATGGGCGACCGCACCTGCACATGCAGTTGGATTTCATCACATATGCAAGTGCTAATAATAATAATAGTAATAATAATAATAATAATAATAATAGTAATAATAATAATAATAATAATAATAATAATAATAATAATAATAATAATAATAATGATAATAATGATGATGATAAATCATAATAGTAGTTGTAATTAATGATATTCATAACCATGATAATGATAGTAAGTGCTAGAAATAGTAATAATAATATGATGATAATTATATAATGGTAATAACAACAACAAAAATGTTTTTCAGCTCATGATGAGCTAGGTATGTATGGCCCATGTCTTGTCTCTCCAGAGCAGCCTGCTAGAAAGCCTTGGCGTAACAACACCAAATGTGCAAGTTTTGGCCAACTGCAGCTCTGTGGTTCAAGCATGCCAGCCTGCTGAAAGCTTCCCATACCTACCTACTGTCCGCTTCACACACAACAGGGGCATTCCAGGACCTGTTACAATTGTTCTATGAAAATCATTGCACCAAGAACATGTGCCCATCCAAAGCATAGGAATGGGTTGAGATGTTACCATGTACTCCTGCGGCGCTATGAACTCTACACTGCCTTGACTGAGCTCTGGCCTCTGGTGGTAATCCAGGCGCTTGCCTTGACCATCTGTCCCACAGAAGTACTCAGGCGGACACTCACACACCATTCCACACAGATTGCACTGGAACCGCCTACAAATGTACAATAACAATAAGCGCTTTCCACCTCATGATGAGCTAGGTTCGTTGGGGACAAGTCTTGTCTCTCCAGAGCAGTCTGTCTTGCGCATCAGGCAGCAAGTTGTCTCGTCCATCTGTCAAAACTCTAGCTAGATGCATGAAAGTACATCTGTAGCAGTCAAGTTACACAGGACAAGCTCAGATGCAAACATCTGGTGAACATCTGGAGAACATCTGGTCAGCATCTGGCTGTGTCAAATCAAGCAAACATTGGGGCACTTTGTAGTGTTCGGAGTTTTGGGAGCTTCCTTCAGCAATGGCAGTCCAGCAGCCAAAGGTACAAACAGACAGGAGATGCTGTGGAAGCATGCTGAAAGTGATGGGTTTGTCAGGCGTTTTTTGTTTTCCTTTGTTTTGTTTCAAACAGCAGGTCAGATCAGTAGAAGGTGTCAAAAACTGGTGTTCTGTCCTTTTCTACAGGACAGGTGTCTCTCTCAAGGTGCAGTGTTACGCTCGCATGCAGAGCAGCTTCTGGCACAAGCACAGGCGACCCCAAACGCATACACGCAGACAAGCAGCATAGTGTGGACAAAGGTACATATGTAAACAAAGTCATGAACATGGATGGGTTGATACTGACCACCTCCAGGGGAGAGGATGCCATACTGACCTGCCCTCCTCTGACCATACCATGTATGGTTTGACGTGCTATAGGGTTTAGGGTTTAGTACTGACCTGATGCTCTCTGACCACACAACAAACCGCTGATGTACGGGAGATCTAGGGCTTGATTACAGTATTTCAAGGTTTAGGATTTAGCACTGATAGCACTGATCCGTCGTCCTCTGCCTACACCATGAACCGGTGGGTGTTCATACATATCAAGAATTGTTACTTTACTACAGAGTTCAGGATTGATTACTGACCTGCCATCCTCTGACCACACCATGAAGGGGTTGATGTAGGTCCTACAGCGCCGACACCTGATGATGCCGTAGTTCTCCAGTTGGATGACAGGCAGGGGGGACCCTTCAGGGGGGTCTGCAAAGGGGTGCGCTATCGCTCCTAAAGGCAGTTGAAACCTTGCCCTAACAGCCTGCATGACAAGATAGTGTTGCACTGCATTGCAGACCGCGATAAAAACAATGATGTTTATGCTTTTTTGTTTTTCCTTTTGTCTCTCGAGCTCATGATGAGCTAGGCGTATGCATGCATGGCAGGTCTGGTCTCTCTAAAACAGTCTGCTCTGTGCATCACTGTAAGCTCTTACCATCCCAAGACGCCTATATTCTTGCAAACACATTGCATATTCTTGCAAACACATGGAAATCTAAATTTAGAAACACCTGGGGCCAGTGAAAGCGGGTTTCCAAAGTGGGGACATGTTGTAGGCCTATTGCAGACCCTGTTTTATGTCAAACATAGTGAATCATAGTAAAACATAGATTGATGCTCAAAACCTGCTACAATTCTTTCGAGCAATGACTTTGTTTCTGAATTCTTTTGTGTGCCTGGTGGTCCTCAATCTGTCTGTCTGTCTGTCAGGCTAGATGGTGGAGATATACAGGCAAGCCAAAAGTCTGATTAACACACATGGCATTGCTTAACCATGAAATGAGCCTTCAGCAACAGTCTGTAGAGCCATGCTGCACGCCAGATCGACACGCTCAAGTGGCACCCATGTTGGGTCTTCAACTCAATGTTCCTTGCGTATAAATGCTGAAACAGAGTGGCAGAGTGGCACACACCTGTTGTGCTGGAATGGCATTGCATGTCAGGCGCAGGTAGCGGGGGTTTGCATTGGCAGGAAAGACGGGCACAGGGGCTGCCACAGCAGCTTCTGCAGCCTGCCCTGTGGGGCGGGGAAAGGAGGCCAGATCAACACCTGCATCCGCACCAACCTATCAAACTATCAAGCAAGCAAGCAAGCAAGCATGAGTACCCAAAGCAATGTTTTTCAGCCGTTGACCAAAACAATCAACCAAGCTATATTGCCTGTCTTTGGGACTCATCAGGCAAATCAGGTGACAACAAACACAAAATCATGTTTGCGTGGAACTCTATATTAAAACACTGATGTGGTGTGCAACCATACAGCAAGTAGACACGTAACATGCATGCATGATCACAGAGCAGATGTAAATTGCTGAAGACTTGGTTAGCCGGAGGTAAAAACCCTCCTCCTGTTTGGGCGCAGCCATACTCGTTCCTGCCCTGTTGCTATGCAAAGCCCTGCTGTCTAGCCTGCCAGGTTCTAGAGCATTGGCAGGCACACACACATTACCTAGCCCAAGCTGCTATCCCAAGCTGCCAAGACTTGACACTCCTGCTGAAACTTGTCAGTCTTCCTCAACTATAAACCTGACCCTACCCTAAAGGATAAAATGTGTCGACTGAATGAACGCATACATGAGCGAATGCACAATTGGATAATAGATGGGCCCAGATTTTTAATATGACATGTGTGACAGCTGTGCTGAAGGCATACCTGAGTCCCCAGGCTGGCCCGGAGCTGCTGGACCTAATGTCAGCGCCTCAAACTGATCCAAAACGGCTTGACTTTGTCCGGGGCCATAGCTAGGGGGCAGTTGGGAACCAGCCCCGCCAGGCTGGGAGAAGCCCCCTTGCTGGGCGCCAAAAGCAGGGGCCCTGCCCATTGGCCTGGGACCTCCAGGGGTTGGGGGTGCTTGGGAGGGGTAGAAGGCTCCACCTGCACCCGCAGCCCCAGCATCTGACCCAAAGGAACTTGACCTGGAGGGTGGGGCTCTATTCTGGCCAAAGCTGGGAACCGCTGCACCTGACACAAACATGAAGCTGACACCGCAATAGCAAATAAGGTGTGTATGATGCAGTATAAGCCATGAGCTGCAGTGCGACGCTGCAGCTTTTGGACGGCCTTTATGCTGAGAGTGTGCCAGCTACAGCCCTGGTTGATTGGGGGCCGGAATGTATTAAAGGCTTGACGCTTACGGCCAATCATTTACATCGATACAATTTTGGGGGGGGGGGAAGGGGGCTCCATTGTGGAATACCCATTCTTGCAAACCAAGACAGCATGATATCCTGCTGATTCCCCACCCTCTGGGCTGTTGAGCAATGCTTCACATCAGTTCTACAATCAAGAGGGCATGCAACACTTTTGCATACTAAAGTGCGTCAATGCTGCTTCAATGGCATGAATGCATATATGCTTACAGACTGCTTTGTGTTGAACAGCGCGTACCAGGAGGCGCCAGTCCAGGCCTGCCAATAGACTGTTGTGGGGGTGCAAAGCCGGCCCCAGGTGCTTGTGGGTTCTGCTGGGTGAACCCTCCTGGGGGTGCACTCATGGGGGGTGCTCCCATTGCTGGGGGCCCTACCGGCCGAGTTCCAAAGGCAGGCCCCCTAGGACCTGGAGGCCGCGCTCCTGGCAGGCCATTTGCAGTTGGGGCTGGGAATCCTGCAAGCAATAAGAATGGAATTCCTGTGAGCCATTGTAGCATGCAGCCAGGCATTCTCTGCTCTTTGATTTTACATCAACTGCGTGTGGGCACATATTCTGGTGCAATGCCATGCAGGCTAGAAGTCAAATGCAGTCTTGTTGCTGAAGTTGCTTCCCTGGGCTGCACACCACATTTTGTTTGATCAGCCTTTCATCGATTCTTGATGCTCGAGCACGCTGGGATAGTGTTGTGCAAGCTGCTGCAGGGACATGCAGTGTCTTGATGAAACAGAGGCAACACCATTGTGCAGGGAGGAACATGACCTGTGCCAGGCGCAGGGGGCCTATATGCTGCACCAGGGGTGCCTGTAGAGCTTGTCCTGACAGGCATGGGAGGAGCAAAGCCTGGTATACCAGGTGCCCCAGGAGCCTGGGCAGAGGGACCTGCCACATGCAAGCAGGGGGGTTTGCAACATGGTGCAAGGGACAACATGCTTCCCTGGGGGGCATTCGCAATGTTTGATGCAAGCTTTCCACCCTCAAAATGCAATCGCCTGTTGTCACTGCTATCAGTCTGACTGCACATGTGTGTGTGTGTGATTGACACTTCACCGCACAGCAACAACAGTATATTTGAGCAAACCTGCAGAGTTTGGTCGATTGACAGGAGGTGCTGCACCTCCTGCACCTGGCCGTCCAGGCAAGCTGCCGCGGCCAAACCCTGCATGCAAAGGAAGTTGGCGTGGCAAATTGGAATTGCAGTATCACTTCACAGGCACGCAGGTGAGCTGACCTCCTGGTCCTCCTGGAGGAAAGGCTCCATTCGCTGGTGGCTGCTGCTGTGAATTTGGCCGAGGACCTGATGAGAGTATGCCAGGGTAAAAACATCAGCACATCAAGCGTACAGCTACCCAATATGAGCATGCAAACATGACCTACCGGGTACGCTAAAGCCACCAGGCCTTGGTGGCCCTGGGAACTGCTGACCAGAGGGATAGCCCGACATCAGCCAGGGCGGCTACACCCCAAAGACTGACTTCCCTCAGATCGAGCGACTAACCTCTCTGTTGATCAGATAATCACAAGCCTGCGGTGAAAAGGGATGCAACAGACGGTCCGGTGCACACGGGCGCTGCGCATAAAGATCTAGATGGCGATCACGAGACAGCAAAATGCTCACAAGATCCAGTATAGTACCCCAGCCCGGCCAGACGCTACGCACTACATAAGCGACTTCCGAGCACAAAAGAGTGTGTGTGTGCGTGCACACCTACTGCTGCTGCTCTTCTTCGACCCCGCACGGAGCAACAGCGTGCACGACCGTTTGGGTCATACAAAGCTGTCTGGTTTTCACGTAAGCATTCGCTGGAGATTGCTGCGAGAGAACAGACCGTTGAGAGACGCGGGCGTTTGGTGGCACTTTGTTACCGAGTGTGCATGCACGCTTCGATCGTCAGATCGGAACATATATCGAGCTGCTTGTGAAATTGCTGCGGCCCGCAAGCTATGCACGCAGGCTGGCACGCAAGCCTGCTTGTTTTGCTGACCGCCACTGTAGCAGTGGGACTGTACGAGGAGCAAGCAGGAGAGAACGATTGGCACTCTGAATTTGTGGGTCAAACTATCACCACGCAAGTTTCCGACAAGGATCGGCTCATTGTGTCAACATCATCGAACGTGCTAGCTTCCCTCAGCTTGGACACCGGGAAGATTGCCTGGCGACAAATCTTTCACGAAACTGATCAGCTACAAAGCTTCACAGTTCTCAGCAAGCCGGCTGCAGTCGTTTCGTTGTCAAGCTCTGGCAGCTTACTGCGTGCTTGGCGAGCTGACGACGGTGCACTGCTCTGGGAGAAGTATTTTGAAGCTACTTCACAGAATGCTGTTACAGCCCTCAGCTCACTGGCTGAGGCAGCCTTTGGCAGCGGTGAAGGAATAGCTATTGTCACCGATGGTAGCATTGAGGTCTGTACACTAAGAAGAAGATAACCTGCATCTCAAAGCTCTGTGCAGGCATACAGAGCTAGTTTTGAGTTCTCGCAGGTCTACTCGGGGCTTAAAGGCAGCCTGTCCTGGCAAGCACACCCCAAGTCAGCTTGGTCGGCAGCTAGCAACCCTCTGGTCACTGGCAGCATTGGGGCAAGTGATCATGCAGTGGCATTTGCTGGGCTCACTAACAGGTGTTGGAGCTGGCTGCTGCATTTTTTTGATGCACACACGCACATTCAACAGCATGCCTTCCTGCTGCTCTGCTCAAGGTCTGTGGACTCACACAGTTGTGCTTTGTTTGTAACACCTTGCAAACATCATGCCATGTCAATTTTGCAAAATGCTGCATCAAACCTTCAGTCCGTGTGTAAATGCCATATGTCCCTTGCAGCTCAAGGCAGTTGTCTGTCTTGCAGTGGTGCTGTGGAAGTGCTCAAGCTTTCTCTGAGGACAGGAGAAGTTGTCAGTCAGGCCTCCTACAGCGCACCTAGGTCTATCAAGCTGGGTTCATCTGTGGTATTGCGCAACAGCCTTGTGGCAGCCATCAGCTCAGATGGTCATCAGCTGTGCAGCGCAAAGTTGGAAGGTGAGCAAACCTGGCCTGAAACGTAGTCCACTTTGCACACCATCCCATGCTTGTGTATGTTGTACACACATGGATTGTCATGCTCACACGGTCAAGCTTTGCCTCGTGCTAGTGCTGATCATTCATGTCTATCTGCAAGTTTTTGTCTTCAGGCAACCAGCGTCAGCAGGCAGATATGCTGACAATGTGAAAAGTTTGAAGTCTGGCACTACAGCACAAGCATTTAGGTACTTTGTAGTAATGCAGCACAACAAAAAGTTGCAGGCGGCAGTAGTGGTTCCCTGAAGTGCCATGCATGGGCAGACATCAGCCCAGCAACTGCTGGAGCAGAAGGAGGCTCACTGTTACCCCTCAAGTCCAGCAGCAGCGTTGCTTTCAAGCTCAGCACTGGTGTGTTGATTGCTAATGTAGCGGATGGTAGCATCCAACATGCTACCTTTGTCAGAGGTGAGCCTCATGCTGTCATTTGTGTCTGTTTGCCACGGGTTGCTGGCTTGGCTCCAATGCTATGTATTACACTGCTGAGGCCAGCAACCCCAGTCTTCATTGCTTCTGGCCCTCACCACAATCACAACAATAGCTTCCCTTACTTGTCCACATGCGCAAAGCTCCTGTCAAGATCTATCGTCGAGACGTATGACTTCTGCAATTGCCTTGAAGGCTGTCGTCAGAAAGCTGACACTTCCATGTCTAATTGGCTTCACATCCTTCACGCAGGTGCAACTTCAGTCAGCAACGAGCTGTCGTCAGCAGGAGGCAGAACACTTGCAGCAGCAGGCACATCCACCAGCGGCAGCATCCAGATTCACTCAGTCTCACCAGATACAGCGCAAATCAACCAGCAGACAACCGTCAAGGCCGCCAGCCTGCTCACAAAGGACGGCACACCCATTCAAATTTCAAATCTGTTCCTCGCAGCAGGCTCAGCAGGCTCGCCTTTTGGCGGCACCAGGTCACCGTCCAAGCATGTGGTTGGCTTGACAGCAGCAGATGGAACAATGCTGCTGACAAGGGGGGAAGAAGTGGTGTGGAAACGGGAAGAAGCTCTGGCTGGGGTGTCGGCAGCCCTGTTCGTTGATCTGCCGGCTGATGCTCAATCTGGGGAGCGAGTGGATGCGAGTCACCAAAAGACAGGCGTCATGGATCACATCCAGTCCCAGTTTCTCAGCCTCAAGGTGATCATTTGGAAAGCAAATTTGTCATCACTATTATTATTATTGTTGTCATTAATATTGTTAATAATAATATTACTATTACTATTTTCAAGGTGATCTTTTGCTTGGGTCTTTTTGTCATGGACAGCCTTCTGGTGGTGTGTAAGCCTGGGTCACGCACCCCCTTCGGCTGTGTCAAGAAGCTTCCTATAACATTGTGGGATTTGAGGAAGTTAGTTTGTGGGGATGTCACATGTCATGTCAGCACCTTCTGCTTGCAGCAGCCATGAATGTTGCTCTTATCTGCAGCACATTCTGCATTTTGTCTAGATGCAAAGTCCTCCACAATGTCACACAGAAAGAGAGTAAGAAGCCTGAAGCTGAATCGTTGCCTTGCTGAGGTTGGACATTTCCATGTATGTGTGACAGCTAGCAGATTCTACAGTTTGAGTTACCTCTTGTGACCCACCAAACTCAGCAGAATGAGGTACCTCTTGTCGTCCGCTGAGTTTTGGCAAACTGCAGCACCTCTTGTTGCCCATGCCTGATGTTGGCACTTTCATGCATCAAGGGGCTCCTTCTTAGGGCACTTATTGTCATCTACTGGACTGGGCAGCCCGGTATTATACCTGGCTTCTCATTCAAGTTCACGCCAAAATGTGTGGTCTGGTCTTTTCTTTTCTCATCTACTGAGGTTGGCACTGTCATGCATCAATGGGTTCCTTCTTAGGCACTTGTTGTCATCTACTGGAATGGGTGGCCCGATGTAATTCTTGGCTTCCCATCAAATTGACGCCAAAGCGTGTAGTCTTTTCTCCTCCTTTTTCCCTTTTTTTCTCATCAACTGACATTGGCACCTTTCATGTGTCAAGCAGCTCCTTCTTAGGCACGTCTTGTCATCTACTGAGATTGGCACCTTTCATGTGTCAAGAACTTCACTCTCAAGCACCTCTTGTCGTGTACTGAGATTGACACCTTTCATATGTCAAGGGATACATGAGTCATGGAAAATCTTTTTCTCCCCTTATAGTTGAAGCAGTAAACAAAAGAATTTAGGATTTTCAAAAAAAAAAAAAACCTTACAAAATGAATGTTGGGCAACAAATAGTGATTGCTGGCAATTGTGCAGGGCCAATTGAATGTGATCAAGCCGGAGGAGAAGCTGCAGCTGGCGCGCCTGAAAGCCAGCCTGAGTGACAGGCTCACTCCCACACGCGACACCAATGGCTTCCGCAAGCTGCTTGTGCTTCTGTCTCGCTCTGGTATGTGTCTCCATAGAGAACTACCACATGCTTAGTGTACTGATGCTGTTCGACGCGTGTGCTCTGGTATACGTCTCCGTAGAGGAACTGCCACATGCGTAGTGGACTGATGCTTTCAAAGGCTTGTGGTTTTGTCTCGCTCTGGTGTTTGTTCCCTTGGAGGAGATATTGCCACATGCTTAGAATACTGGTGCTTGTTTTTTTGTCTTGCTCTGGTATGTGGTTTCTCGGAAAACCTGCTACACGCTTAGTATACTGATGCTTTCCAAGGTTTGTGGGTCTTTTTTGCTCTGGTATATGCTTCGTTGAAGGAGAAACTGCCACATGCTTAGAATACTGTTGCTTTCCAAGGCTTGTGGTTCTATTCTGGTCTGGTATGTGTTGAAGACACAGTCACAAGCACCGTACACTCATGCTTGTCTTGGCACAGCGTGTGGCACAATAATCAAAGCACAGTACAAGGCACAATTTGATGATGCTTTGTATGGCTTGCGCATCTAGTTGGTGATGAATGATGCAAGCGTTGTCAGGCATAAGCTTTTGCAGGGGCCCTTCTAGGTCTCTATCAGCTGCGAGTCTCCATTCACCAGAACCCAAAACATCTCCACAAAGTGGAAACGCGTTTTTGCTGTCCCCAGAGTTTAGATTTCCTTTGTAGGGATGACATTTCTGAATTAAGATACACGGTTTGGGGTTGAATAGAGCTACAAGCACCTGCATGTTGTGCTTCTGGTTGCAGGCAGGAAGTTTTTGGTTGCAGGCAAGATGTTTTTGATTGCAAGTAAGATATTTTTAATTGCAAGCAAGATGCCTTTAATTGCAGGCAAGTTGTTTGGTCTCCATAGTGGAGATGGCCACGTCATGTGGTCTCTCACCTACCCCCCCAGCCAGGCCCCCCAGCACATCTTCCCCTGGCGCTCCTCGCATGACATACAGCGCGCTCCAGAGCTCATTGCTCTGCACAGCTCTGACTCAGCAAGCTCCTACAGTGTTGTGGATGCGCACACTGGCCGAGAGCTGAGCTCTGCTGCACTCAGCTTCTCTGTCTCTCAGGTATGCCTTAATCCTACAATGAAAGAAATTACTCCATGTCGCTCCCCTCCTGCTGACTTGCTCCTCTGCATCTGCGCTTCTTATATCATATCTGTTACACTACTGCTGGTACGCTATTGCCCAAACAGGTTCTCTAACAGGGAGCTACCCAGGACTGTATGCACCTGATCCTTGGAGGACACATGAATCCAGGAATGAATGAACCAATGCATGGATAAGTGCTTAAATACATGCATGCGTGAGTGCATCTGCAAAAGCATCAGCTGAGCAATCAGTCAGTAAAGAGTCAGGAGAACAAGTGACTGAACGACTGAGTGAATGAATACAAGCACGAATGAACAAATGAATGAATCTGCTGACTGTTGGCGACACACCCTCCAGGTTCTGGAGCTGCCCCAGCTGCTGCATGATGATGTAGCAGAACAGCACGTGTATCTGCTGATCGGCAGCGAAGGGGGATCCCAGCAGGCCAAGCTGCTGCCTGACACTGCCCAGAGCAAGCAGTTCCTGCTGTCCCTGTCCACTGATGTCTTCTTCTGGCAAGAGGACAAGGCAGCAGGTGGGTCAACATGAACAGCAACACCACATGCACAACACATCCCCTGTGGTAGACAAGCATGCCCTGTGGTAGACAAGCATTCCCTGTTATGGAAAAACATTCCCTTTGGTAGACAAACATGCCCTGTGATAGACAAACGTGCCATGTGGTAGACAAACATGCCATGTAGTAGACAAACATGCCCTGTGGTAGACACAGGTTCCCTGTGGTAGACACACACTCCCTGTGGTGGACACAGAAGTTTTGTGGTAGACAAACTTTTTTTGTGGTGGACAAACGTTCCCTGTGGTAGACAAAGACCTGCTGTGCTAGGAGCATGCCCATGTGTGGCCATGTGACACTTCTAGTGTTGTGCTTTTCCTGCAGGATGGTTTGCTTGTAGGCAAGTACATTTACTACTGTGGACAAACCATTTCTTATCGCATGTTTTGCATTGCAAGCATGATGACAGTAACAATAAAAACAACAATAACAACAATATTAATTGATAGTAATAACAACAATAATACTGACAATAGTTATAATAATATCAATAAAACTAATAATATCAATAGTAATAATATCAATAATAAATATCAATACTTACAACAATAACGATGACAGTAATAACAACAATAATAGCGATAACGATGATAGCAATGTTCTGCAGGTTCTCTGACAGGCTTTCGTGTAGACAAGCAAAGCTTGAAAATCACGCAGCTGTGGTCCAGCGTGTACTCTGCTCCAGGCATTGAGGTGTTGGAGTTTGCTGCCAGAAGTTCTGCAGAGCATGTCTACTCCCAGGCTAAGGTATGTTGGTAAAATGCACAAGCCTCAAATTGGGATGCCTGACCATGACAAGATCAGCATGTTGCACAGCAAAGTCTCACATGATGAACCAGCGTCACATGTGTAGCAAGGTGAGTCATCTACTGCACTGGTGCAGAGCAGCTGCAAGCCCATATCCTCACTGATGTCATTGGTATGATCTGTCTCTGCTTGTCTGAACCGCCTGGCAACTGGTCTTGAAAAGGTCCATGCAATTATCACTGCCTGTTTGCTTGCCTGCTTGCCACAGTTGACATTCCTACCACACGATCATTCACAATACGTCACAAACAACAGTCCGCAGGCGTTTCTGAGTCCACAATGCTATCAAAGCAGTAACATTAACATTTGTTAAGTGACAGCAACGTTCCTACAAGCGTGCCTCTGCTGCACATCTTGGGCAGTACCAGCTCCTGTGTATGCGAGTTTACAATTCCACTCCCGCCTATTTTGCTGAAACCAGTGCCTTCCCTACAGGTCCCACAACTCCTAAAACATTGACATAACGTAGAAAGTCATTTCTTCTGTCCCCAGACGCTTCTGAATTTACATATCCACTGTAGGGATGACGTTTCTGAATCAAAATAGACGCTTTGGGATTGAGAAGAGCTCCTGTGTGTCTCATGCAGATCCTAGGGAACAAGAGCTTGAAGATCAATTACCTGAATCCCAGCACAGTCTTCATCGCCACAGGCCTTCCTCAGACTACAAGTCCACCTCTGCCTGTTTCTCTGAAACCATCAATGTTCCTACATTCCCAATATCTCTTGCATGTCTTGTGCAGATCCTAGGGAACAAGAGTCTGAAGATCAAACCCAGCACAGTCTTCATCGCCACAGGGCCCTCCTAAGACTACAAGTCCACCTCTGCCTGTTTCTATGAAACCAGCAATGTTCTTACATTCCCAATATCTCTTGCATGTCTTATGCAGATCCTAGGGAACAAGAGCCTGAAGATCAAGTACCTGAACCCCAGCACAGTCTTCATCGCCACGGGCCCTCCTGAGGGGCTGCTGAGTGAGGAGCTGGAGGCCAGCAGCATCGCCCTCACAGTCCAGATTGTGGACACCGGTACAGGAGCACCTGTTCACCGCCAAGTACACAAGGCAAGTCATGCCTTGGTTGGCTGTTGAAGCACCCTCTTTTGGTTTGCCGGACAGCACAGCACAGCGCCAAAGACTTGTCCTGCACGTAACTAGCTCATGATAGCGTTTAATCATCGTCAGGTTATAGACCTGCACATCACCGCACCCTCTGTATACCTATGAGTATGCAGCGCCCGAGATGTAGCTCTGGCGGCTGCATAGTGGTTTGCGGCAGTCATAAACAGATGCAGTCATACAGTCTGAACAAAGCCAAACAGGGCTTGCAATTCGGGAGGCAATTCGGTTGTTCCAAGACTGCGTTGGGGATCTGCAGAGGCACTCATGACTGCCTGTACCTGATACTTAGGAAAGCCACATCAGCAATGAACAAACTGCCTTGTATAATGCTTACAATGGCACCTTTTCACACCTATCAAAAGAGCACACAAGAGTTTAGGCCTTCTTTTTTTAGCCCCTCTCTATGTGGACGGCACAGGTTCCAGGCATGCTCACAAGCTGGTCATCTTGGTCAATGCTGCGCTGTAGGGGTGCAGGGGACCCGTGCCTAGCTCATCATGAGCTGGAAAGCGGTTCTATTATTATGATTGTTGTTATTATTAATATTATGATTGATGATGTTATCATTATAATTATCATTATTATTATTACTACTATTCTTATTGTTATCATTATTGACTTGTCAATGCTGCGCTGCAGGGGTGCAGGGGACCCGTGCATGCACAGTTTGTTGAGAACTGGGTGGCATACCACTACTTTGATGTGACCAACCACAGATGGGAGATGTCTGTCCTGGAGCTGTACAACAAGGCGCAAGGCAATGTCACCATCTCGGACATGGTGTTTGGGAAGACCAGTAACAGCATGTCTTCCTATGAGCCTGTACCTGTGGAGGTAACGCACACACGCTGGACTAGCAGAGGATGACCACACATGCATGTTGCTGATGTTGTACTGCATGAGGCAGGTTATGCTCTTCTTCATGCCTTTCTGCTGCTGAAAATGTTTTGTTCAATCATGACTTGAAGAGCTTCTTGCATCAGGAACCTTAACAAGTATCACACACGCATGTTGCGGATCTCATCAAAAGTGTGTCGTAGCGCATCATAGGCATCAGTATTATTTGCGAGGAGTGTGTTGGGCCAAGCAGCCATCTAAGGGGGCACTGATACAATGCAGGTCTTGCGACAGTCGTACTTCTTTGACTCTGGCGTGAAGACAATGGGAGTGAGTGCGACAATGCACGGCATCAGCAACAAATTTCTGCTGGTCGGCACTCTGTCAGATCAGGTGCGCCTTTGCTTCAGCAGCATCAATCAATCATCATGAACACAATGGCATAGCCCTGGCTTTGCTGCGACAGCTGTTTCTTGAATGGGCACTTCATGATCAATGCATGCATCGGATCACATGTGACAAGCTGGCGTGCTGTCAGGCCAGCTAGCTAGCCTGCTGATTGCAGTGTTCACAGATATCTGGGAACCACGGCTGCATGGTCAGTCACTGCATGACCTCTTTGTGATACATGTAAGTGCAGTCTGGTCTGCAAGTCCAGCCTCAGCAATGCGTCAGAAGGCACCTCAGTTTGTCGCATAGATACAAACTTCTGCAATGACCCAGGCTTGCTGGTGCCTTTGGGGATCACCCTCACACCTGGGGATCTCACAACTCCTTAAACGGATCGTTGCTGGTCCCCTGACACCATGCAAAAACAAGCAATTGAGTCAGTCTACAAGTGACCCAAACGAGGCAGTCTACTAGTGACCTGAATTGCCGTTCAGGTGTACATGCTGGACAAGCGCATGTTGGACCCCCGGCGCCCCAAGGGACCCCCAACAGCTGAGGATCAGCTGGAACAGCTCATACCCTACCAGCAAAATCTGGTCATGAGCCCTCTGCTATACGCCAGCCATAGCAAGCAGGTGGCTCAGCTTTCAGGTGATCCTCACCTTGACAGCATGCAGATCAGGGGAAGAAAACTCGCCATGTTGTCACATTGCTGACTGCAAGCATCAGTGCACCATAGGGCTGTGGAACAAGCATATCAGGGGATACAAAAAGTGCTCTCTCTCCTGGCACATTGCTGACTGCAAACATCAATGCACTATGGGGCTGTGGAACAAGCATATGGTCACTTCTGTATGTAGAACTGACGCAGCTATAGTGGCAAATGCCAAACGCACTGCATTGTGTCAGGCGCAGAAGCCATTTTTGTTGACTTATGAGTGCAAGCATCATGCTGCCAAGCTTGTCAACACCTGTCCTTTTGCTGTGGGCTCATAGCAGTATGGTGCTTCTGCAGGTATTGCTACATCTCCTGCAAACTTGGAGTCAACATCACTGATGCTGGCATATGGATTGGATCTCTTCTTTGCCCGGATACAGCCCAACAAGGCGTTTGATTCATTACAAGATGACTTCCCTTACGCCTTCCTGGTTCTGATCACTCTGATGCTGACTGGGGCGGTGTTGGTGTTCAAACGCTTAGATGACAAGTCAAACACACAGCGTAAGTGGATGTGACATTGCAGAGGAGTCTTGACATTGACAGCTGACATTTGATCAAACTGCTGACCAAATGTGGTCCTGTTTGAAGTCTTATATATAAAGATATATATCTTAACAAAGCTGACTTACCTGAGCAACACACACTAAAGACACTGAATCAGCCAACTGGCAAGACTGAGTCAGGGACTCTGTCAGTACAAAGACATTGGCGTTATGTGATGGTATGCACATGACGCCGAGCTCATACCCAACACTCCACTGACTCAGTCATTTGCTGCAACTGTCTATATGTATTGTTGTCCAGGCTTATTCACAGCCATTCTTGATGGGTCAGATCTGAGATCTCAAGCATGCACTGGTCTGCGGAGCCTACATCAGTGCCCGGCCATTTCATACAGCACAACATGCAGTCATGAAAGATTGTGTCAGGCTGCGCAATGCACTGAAACGGAGGGGTTTATATTCACAAGTAGAATTGTCGACTTTAAGAGCAGCTGGAGGTCATCTATAGCGTCTGCTGCTCGCTGTTACTTACAGGCTGACAGTCTTGACGGCCAGCCAAGAACGTTTCGTGAAAGTATCTTTGCCTGATCTCAGCCACTAAGTTTCAGACAAAGCATTTGCTGCAGCCTGGTATTGCCAGCAAATGGATATGAGGACGGAGTTGCATGTTTGCACTTATCAGTGCTGAGTAATCTACCAGCATAGACTGAGTCAATAACAGTGAAAAGAGTAAAACGGAGCGCGCTGCCGCTAAGCTGTTTGTTCGGCATGAAGTGTTTCACAATGAAACGAAATGGGTTGAAAGCCTTGTCAGCTATTATGCTATGTTTTAGTGAAAAAAGCGTTTCGCATTGGGTCCCGAAGGAATCTGCAGTGCTGCATGCTGCGAAAAGTATTTGTCAGGTCCTGCAACCTGACCGTTACTCCTTGTATGCTGCGCGTCTCGCGCGGTTGATGCCATAGATTGCAGTGAAACAGTCTTTCTGTGCTACACTAGTTGTAGTGAAAAGTTCAAGCCTCACGAAAAGCTGAATCACCCAGAGGAAAAGGCGCTGGCCTGAAGGCTCCTCGCTGTCGATAATAGAGTGTTGGCCGCACGATTGCGGCCTAGCCCACCAACTCAGGCATTGTATCAGCTTGGTTGCCCGGGCCCACGCCGCTTGGCAGTGTGAGGCTGCATGCAGCAGAATCCGGGCAACGCTGGCAGCGCCGGCAGCGTTGACTACTATTCCACGCGCAATCTGCACCCAAGGACTGGTGATTGCGCTGCTTTCACCGGCAGAGCCTCCGGTTCTGACGTCAGCCCCCGTTCAAACTTTCACGACGACCTGCTTACCCCCAGCAAACCTTTGCAAGCACACGATGTCCCCACCAACGCGGATGTGGAGCTTGAAGGCGTGACCGCAGACGGCGGTTTTGCTCTGAATGTGGGCTTTGACAACATTGATCAGTCAGACTTGTCACCTGACGAGCAGGTACTCCTCCAGAAGCTTTCTTGCTGAAACATGCAAGAAGTGCGGTCAAAACCTGCACCAGCAGCACAGTGTGTCACAGACAGGCATCTGTTGCAACTGAAGACGTGCAGCGCAATTGGCATAGTCATGACATTTGAGCACTCTCAGCTTGTTGAGTTGCGCACTACAACTTTCTGCAGTCAGCTGGAACGTCATGAACCTGCGAAATCAATGTGGAATGGGCGCAATGAAGCTTTGCTGAACAACCACCTAGGCCATCTTTTGGTCAACAACCCCTTGCGTTTCTGTTAGTCCTCAGCACATGACCTGAGAGTCAAGCAGTTGACACGCCCTCACTAGTGGCCCAGCCCTGAGCAAGCTTGTGTCCACCTGTCTCTGTGTGTTGTTGCAGAGTAGTCACGAAGGGCAAGTGTCTGCAACTCAGCCTTATCGCACTGCAGCACAAGTTGAAGGCAAAAAGCAACCTGACGCAGTCCCCCCCAAAGCTGCTGTGCCAAAACTGGCAATAGTGCTGATGTGCGCTGGTACTCGAGGAGATGTACAGCCTTTCATTGCTTTGGGGCTTGAGCTGCAGGTCTGTTGCACTTTTTGAAACCCCAGAATTCAGACTTGATGGGAACACTGTGGCAATTGCATGGCATTCATCTGTGTGAAAAGCCAGGCGTGTCTGTTGCATGGTTAGCATGTGTTATGCATTTGACACATAATGCATGACTGCACCGCACTCCGAGTTGAGTGTTGGTCTGTCCTGTGACTGTCTAGTGCAAGTCTGAGGCTGGCATGAACATTATAGAGCTTCACCGTATTGCATTCGCCTCTCTGCTGGGGTACGCCCATGCATATGGCCGCTTGTACACAGGTTTCACAGTGGATTCTTTGGTGCAAGTCACTGTGCTGTATGTGTTGAAGTAGTTTTTTTTTGTTTTGTTGTCTCGTACAGAACATGATGTGAGCCGGCGCCCAACTTGTGCTTACACCATGTCTCAGATAGCATTGCCACCATTGCCATCATCAACCATGTATGCATGCAGGGCACTTCAACTCATGTTTGCCAGCTCTGAACACAGCCCTGTTCACTGACCTATTCCAAAAATGCAAGAGTCTGACACCATGACCGTAACTCTTTCCATTGTTTTTGTTAACATTTTGTGGTCCTGCTGCTGCAGAAGTATGGACATAGGGTGAGGGTGGCATCCCATGCTGCATACAGGAAGTTCGTCACCTCATTTGGGCTGGAGTTCTACCCCCTGGGGGGCGACCCCAAGGTCAGCCCTGCTCCATGACAAGGATCTGCCAGAAATTGATTTCTCAAGTTTGGGTGCATGGCACTAAGCGGCAAAAACTGGTCATTCATTTGCTATGTCCCAATGTTGCATGCAATGTCTGCCGTGACTTCTACTCTTTCTGTTTTCAACGTTTCTACAGAATCATCAAGAAGGATTCTTTGCTCACTTTTTTATACTTGTTGACAAGATTGCTTTCAACGGTACTAGGTACTCTTGTCAACAAGCGTGAGAAAGTGAGCAAAGAATCCTTTTCGACAATCTTGTTCAGATCTTGTTCAACCAAATCAAGCAATGCAAAAGCACTGTTGGGATTTTTGATATTCCCTGCTGGCAGGTCTTGTCTGACTACATTGTGAAGAACCGGGGCATCATGCCAGGAAGTGCCAGGGATGCATATGACCAATATCGGGAAGTGGAGTCCATTGTGATGTCCACTTACAAGGCCTGCACTGAGACAGATGTAGAAGGGGATGGCAGGCCCTTCACTGCAGAGGTAAGGGCAGATCTGCTGCCTTTTGTTTCTGGGTTGATGGGCAGCTTTGTTCCGGTGCACATGTGTTGTAGGGAGAGGCTCAATAGCAATGTAGTCACAAAGGTATTGGCTTGATGCTGTAAGGCACCAACCAGAGCGAAATGGTAATCTCTTATTGTATGGAGAGGCTCAATGCCTTTGCAACTACATTGCTATTGAGCCCCTTGCTACAATAACATGCCCATCACGAAGTTGGAAGGGGGATGACAGGCCGTACGCAGCAGAGGGGAGGCAGGAGTGCTGTTTGTTACCCATCATGTGAAAGTGCTGCACAAATGCAAGGGCTATGTTGTACATGCCTGTACCTGTACCACTTGTACGCCAGGCTTGGCTGCATGCGTAATTCTGAGGAATTTAGCACAGCTGCACTTACATGAGTGCAACTTGAGGTTTAGCTTGTGTCACTGCGCAATTTCTGTCGTCAGTTTCCCAGACCGGCTAGCAGTTCAGGAAGGAGTGTATCAGTATTGCTGACCATGGGCTTCTGCAGGCAATCATATCCAATCCGCCAACATACGGCCATATTCACTGTGCAGAGAAGCTGGGGGTACCTCTTCACATGTTCTTCACCATGCCTTGGAGCCCAACCAAGGTAATGCACAATTTCTGTCCTGCTGCACGCTATATTATGTGAGCTGATGCAATGTGGTTCAACTCATCAGGCTGTTTGTACCATTTCTTGCAGCCCAGCAACATGTAGCTGTGGACCCATTCTGGTTGCGTTGAATTATGGTTGCATTGGGATTGTATAGCCGCATCATTCTCACAAACAGCAATAAGGTTCATGTGTTTCGGCGTTGTGATGATGGGCATCAGCAAGTGAGTTGCCATCCAGCCTGTATAAATGACATGTCACAGTGAGCATGAGCATAAATACAGGGAGCTGTTCACGACTACACACGCCGACCCTAGGCAAAGACATTGGTCCAATGACAGAATGGATCCAAGAGCTTTTATGAGCCACTGTACATGGCTACAGACTTACGGTGTCTGTGCAGGCTTTTCCTCATCCACTGGCGCGGCTGAATGCAGTGAAGGACACCAGAGCTGCTAGCTACCGTAACTACCTGTCCTATTTGGCAGTTGATGAGTTCACTTACACAGGTCTGGCAGCTGCATGACACACCCATGCCTAGTTCCTTGTCGCCCATGTCTTCCTGTATGCAAGGCTGTTCATCTGGCTGTGCAAGCACAGGTCATGAAGCACAGGCATGAGATCAACAAGTGATGTTGATGTCAACAAAATGATTGGGGTGCAGGGTTTTTGCATGAAATCAACAAGTTGTCAACAAGTCATATTGTTAACAAGATGATTGGGGTGCAGGGCTTGTGCATGTGATCAACAAGTTCCGGGTGAAGACTTTGGGGCTGGAGCCTGTGCGCCTGGGCAACAAGGGACCCCACCTTCTGGCGGCCCACCAGGTAACAGTCGCAGGCAGCTCATGCCATCTGTCTGGTAAAGTACAGCCCTACTTCATAGACCAAGGCAGTGCATGACACATCAGATCCAGGGTCATGGCACCATCAGAAAGAAAAGAGCAGGAAAGAAAAGACAAGATAAGACTTTACGCTTAATCGTCAAGGGCAAATGGCTTCTAGGCACGTATGAATTCACTGAAGTTTTGGGAATAGTCGTTGCCTTTCACGGCATCGACCTGTAGTTCGACTCCCAGCCTAGCCAAGTCGATACAGTTGGTTTCGGAGCCTTGGCTCCCTTAGGCAAAAAACTGAAGACACTAGTCGGGGTCCCCGACTCGGGGATGTGCGCCCGATGTCTATACCTGTCGGCCTAGTCCACCGACTGCTGAACTGCTGCCTATATTTTGATGGAAAGCGGGGTCCGCTTCCTCAAGAGGGGGGTGACTGTAACGCCGCAGGCATTTACGGTTAATGGTCAAGGGCAGCTGGCTTCTAGGCACGTATGAATTCACTGAAGTTTTGGGAATAGTCGTTGCCTTTCACGGCATCGACACAAAGACTAGACAAGACATGATAAGAAACGAAGACAAGACAAGCAAAGCAAAGAAAAGAAAAGAAGAGAACAGAAAAGAAAAAGAGAAAAGAAATGGCATTATCATCCAGCTGTGCATGCCTGCAGGTGCCCTTTGCCTACTGCTGGAGCGAAGCCTTGGTACCCAAGCCAGCCGATTGGGGCCCCCACATAGACGTGGTGGGCTACTGCTTCCTGAACGAAGGCAGCCACATGAACTACCGACCTCCACACGAGCTGAAAGAGTTCCTGGCTGCCGGCAAGCCGCCGGTGTACATTGGCTTCGGCAGCCTGATAGTTGATGATGCCAAGAAGCTGACTGGGATCATCCTGGAAGCTGCCAAGGAGACTGGCCAGCGAGTTTTGCTGTCGAGGTATGGGACGAACAAGCAGCCCTTAGGGTTGCAGTGTGCAAAGCGCACTGCAGCTATAGCTTTTTTGACTTTCCTGGTCATGTAGTCAACTGTGCAGCTGACGTAGCAGTTGCCTTTCGAAGGTTCTGTGCATAGGTTCAGCTGCTGTAGACCCCATCAGCAAGTGTGTTTCTGCATGAAAGCTGGCAAACTACAATTTGGGGTCAGATGCACAATTCCTGCCAGCTCGCTTAAGAATGTTTGACACTGTGGCAGTTCTGGGATGCCGAAGGGAAAAGTGCACGTGGTGCCTTCAGATATTGTGCCAAGATGAACAAGCTGTATTTGCTCTGTTTCTACCTCCATTTGTGTCCTTTGAAGTTTATATCACACAAGCATACATACTGGGACATTACACAACTAGAAAAAGGCTCAAAGAGTTTGCCAAACAGGGCAAATGGCGCCCGGACAATCACTGCTGAAACTGTGCAGGGGGTGGGGTAATCTTGGGGAGGGGTTTGATATCCCTGACACAGTGATGCTGCTGGACAATGTGCCTCATGACTGGCTGCTGCCCCATTGCTGCGCTGTTGTTCATCATGGAGGAGCAGGCACCACCGCTGCAGGTCAGTCCTCTTCTTCTGCTGTCTGTAAATGTCGGCCAGTCCTCTTCTTCTGCCACTGCCAAACGGCCGAGCCTACTTGTCTTTCTGTGCATGTCAGTCTGTTTTCTTCTGCTGTTGTCAAACTGCTGAGCCTACTTGTTTTTCTGTACATGCCGGTCAGTCCTCCTCTTCTCCTGTTTGAGCCTTCTTCTTCAGTGTTAGCGTCAGTTAGTCTGGTCCTGCTGATGATCTCCCATCTGCTAGAGCTTCTTCTTCATCATCAAGATCTTCTTCTCCAGAAGCTATGATGCATTCCAAGCAGCTATCACCCCAGTTGCAGTCATTGTTGCTGCAGGTCACTCTTCTTCTTAATACTTTCTACAGTCGTCTTTTTGAGCGTCTGCTGTGTCCTCTTCTTCCCCATGTTATGGCTGGATCAAGGGGTCATCTTCGGCTGTGCTTTGATTCACCCCAGGGGTTGCATACTGCCACCGATTACCCCTCTTCACAACATCGTGATGACCACATTGCGGTTTCCACACCATATGCACTGAGTTGCATTGCATGGAAAGCTAGCATGCCTGTGGCACAGACATCATCAGAGCAAAGGGGTGCTCGTCCTCACAACATCAACTCCATGTACAAGCCAGGATCAAGTCTGTTAGCTCCCAAACTCAGCTTTGTCGTGAAGCCGGCAAAACTTCGTCAAACAGCTTTCAGATCTTGCTGGATTTCTGGTCATGCTGCAGGCCTGACTGCTTGACAGCAATAATGCCCTTCGCTTTGGGTATCAGCCTTTCAAGCAGGCAGCCTGTTTGCAAATGGGCCTGAGAAGTAAACCCACCATGGCAGACAAGCTCAATACACTTGTATCACCCTAAACCCTAAACCTTAAATTCACTTGTGTCAGCAGACATGAGGCCTGACTTTTGCTCTGGATACGGCTGTAGGGCTGATTGCGGGCTGCCCTACGACAGTAGTGCCCTTCTTTGGGGACCAGCCCTTCTGGGGGGCCGCCTGCACCCGCATGGGGGTGGGCCCCAAGCCCATACCCATAGACAAGCTGGACACCCCATCCTTGGTGGAGGCTCTGCGCTTCATGATGAGGCCTGAAGTGCAGGCAGCAGCCACAGAGACAGGGCAGGGCATCAAGCAAGTGAGTCAGCTTCTTCAGCCAACTGACAGGCTGTTGCGCAGAAAGTCCCTGTTGTTTTGCTGTAACGTCTGTACAGTGTAAGTGACTGTCACACAAAGAGGGCTGGGTGCTGTGAAGCCTGAACTCCCTTTCATGAGCATTTTCTACACAGTTTTCTGCAGGGGCCAAGTCAGTCAGTATGATGCGCATGAGACTTCATTTGTGAAAGTGGGTGTGCTGCGTGTTCCATAAAGTAGAGGGGAGGCCTTTCTGCCTTTTGATGTAAGGGCTGTTTTGCCTGCTGCTGTACAGGAGGATCTGCCACACTGAAGGCTGTTCTGCCTTTTACTGTACAGGAGGATCTGCCACACTGAAGGCTGTTCTGCTGTTTACCGTACAGGAGGATCTACCACACGGAAGGCTGTTTTGCCTTTTACTGTACAGGAGGATCTGCCACACTGAAGGCTGTTCTGCCGATTACTGTACAGGAGGATCTGCCACACTGAAGGCTGTTCTGCCGTTTACTGTACAGGAGGATCTGCCACACGGAAGGCTGTTTTGCCTTTTACTGTACAGGAGGATCTGCCACACTGAAGGCTGTTCTGCCATTCACTGTACAGCAGGATGGGCTCTGGGCTGCTGCCTTAGGAGGCTCCTGATATGATCGCTGAAAAGCGTAAACTTTTGGGCATCTTCTGTACAGGAGGATGGACTAAAGAAGGCTGTAGAGGCATTCCACAGGCACCTGCCACTGCAGAAGATGACCACTGATGAGCCGGTCAACTGGCACCTGGCCAAACCACACTTTGTCAACATCTTTTCTGAGGTGGGGCGGGGGCTGGTGGGGGTCTTCAGTGAACCTGTCAGGGGTTACCGAGAAGGGGGTGAGCTTTTGCTGTTCCTGTTCCTGTCATGTTGTTCAGATGCAGCATGAACCATTGATGAACACAATGCATAAAAGAAGCAAGAGTCTGATCCACTGTGTGGCTGCATTTGTAATCCCAAGCTGCCACAGGTTTAGGATGCAGGGTGTGCAACGTTCAGTCACAAGGTCATGGATACAATGTAGAATTTAGCCACAGGCTCAGGGCTCAAGTTATGCAGTTCAGCTACAGGCCAAGAACTTAGCTTGTACAATTTAGTCACAGGCTGGCCCAGTTGCAAATCTGTTCTGTTGCCGGTATACTCAGCGACAGGGTGTATCAATTCTGCAATCCTGGGCATCATTATTTTGCATTGCCGTGCAGTGACTCACAGTGTCACAGGTAACGCTAGAGGAATCAGTGCACAAAAAGTTTTGACAGTGTCAGAGAGCTGATTGCACACATGTTTTGACCTACTTCAGAGAGATCAGTGCGTGATCATTGTGATTAGGTCAGAGAGATCAGTGCATGATCAGGAGTGTTAGCGCCATCATCATGCAAAGCTTTCTGTCAGAGCCACAGAACATGCGCGGGCATGTACAGATGAGACCCAGTGCAGTTACAGTTCTGATTAACTGTAGAGTAGTATGCCTGCAGACTTCCAAACACAGACAGCAATGTGTCACCCGCTGTTTGCACTGCTGCTGCTCCTGCCTGTAATAGTACAACAGCCCCCGCTTTACTCATTGGGCGGTGTTAGCTTTGTATAAGTAGATTGCGTCAGTAGACTCATGATTGACAAACTTGTATAGAATCCTCATATCATGGCCACCCTTGGTTGGCAATCACAGCAATACTGAAGTTTAACAGCAGCACCTTCTCACTGTCAATGTTTGATTGAACATAATCCTATGTTCAGTAAAGTCATTTCAGTCAAGTTTCCCAAATGTTTGTATAGCTGAAACACTCCAGCTGAACCCTTCAGGTCTGAAAGGCACAATCAAGGGGGTGGGCAAGGGGCTGGGGGGTACAGTGTACTACCCCCTCAAGGGGCTGGCGCTGTCAGCAGAGGACATAGGCCTTCATGCAGCCAATGCTGGACTGGTTGTGAAGACGAAGACTGCTGAGCACTATGCTGGTGCCAAGAAAGGCCTTGGGTGAGCGTGCATGATGCACCACAGCAGGCATGTGTATCCTGTGCACATGCATGAGCAATTGCAAAATCAGAGTGTGTGCGCGTGCGTGCATGCGTCCGTGCGCATGTGTGTGTGTGTGTGTGTGTGTGTGCTTGTGCTTGTGGATCTGGATGTAGTCTTGTGGCAGGTGTGTAAACCCAAACACTGCTTGCCATCACCTGCAGCAAGAGTGACAGGGTACCTCTTGCTTTGATGTGTCTGTCGGTAGCAAGCCTACGTGCCCCCAACCAATCCCTTTTTGAGGCCTCAGCTAATCTGGTCCCGAGAATCTGATGTCCGGCATGTCCATGAGAGTCTCAGAGGCAAACTAGCTGAGGCCCAGAGAAGGGTTTGGTCTGGGGCATGTAAAGCTTGCTACAGCAAGGCATGTGCCTACAGGCTGAGTTGACACTGAGGCAATTTGGAAGGGCAAGACTGTGGCCAAGCATAAATGAATTGCACAGTCAAGCCTGGCAATGATATGCATTGCACACTGATTGTTATCATGATTGTCATCACCATTACTGTTACCGTCCCCAGCACCACCATCATTACCATCATTACTGTCAACCTCAGTAACATCATCATTCTCATGCTCACATCATCATTATCATAATCATCTTTTCGTCGTCAGTCTTGTTGACATAAGTTGCATGGTGTGGTGTTGCAGGGGATGCTTCAGTGGGACATCAACGACAGATGAGCATGCAAGCCACGACCGGCCAGCAGGCCGGCCTGCCAGCCGAGCAGACCTGGCAGCCGAGCATGAGCTGAACCCCCTGGCAGATGTCCGAGAGTCTGAAGCAGAGGAGGACTACGAGGATGCTGTGAGCAGAAGCGAAGAAGAGCGGCAGGCACAGCCTTTCAGGCGGCGGTTCGGTGTCAGGTTCACGCAACTCTCGGACCATCTGCCATCCATCACGCACCATCTGCCGAAGTTTGCGAGAAGCAGCCGAGACAAGGACTTGGCCAGAGAAAGTCATGATGGGAACCTGGAGAAAGGAAGTAAGGCTGAAAATGCCTTGAACCAGTCTGCAGCAGAGCAAAGAAGTTCAGGCCAGCATGCAGCTGCCCCGGCAGAGCCTCAGGCAGGGCTGCTACCAACAGCCCTCATGCATTTGCATCCTGAGCAGTCTGCAGATGTCCTGGATGCCAACAGCTCCACAGAAGGGCAACAAGCAGCTGCCCCAGGGCATGTTCCACCAGGGCAGCTGTCAGACTTTCCCATTCTTTCTGGAACGATGCATTCCAAGGCACTGCAAGCTGGAGATGGTCAACATAGCATGAACAGCCCCCAGGCAGAGCAGACAGCTGCTGCTGCAGGGCATGACAGTCACTGTGACAGACCAAGACAGCCTTCAGCAGCGCAACCAAAGAGCACAGCAATCTGCTGAGCCCTAGATGTGGATCTGGCTCAAGGCAGACAGTTGCAGACCCTAGTGCTGTTAGTCTGAGGCAGCTGCCCTTGTCCTCATGCTGTCAGTAAGTACTGCGGCTCCGACTGTGGCAAGTACAGCAAGGTCATAAACAGCATGAGAATGTATGTGTACAGGGTTGTGGTTGTGTGTCTGTCTGTCTGTCTGTCTGTCTGTCTGTCTGTGGGTGTGTGGGCAGGTGTGTGTGTCATAAAGAACAGTGCTGTTGCATGCAGCTTTGCAAAATCTGCCCTTAGAAGTCACGATTTTGGTCAAATTCAGCCATTGGGCTTGAATGCTTGAAGTATTTTGCTGATTACATCCTTGCCATACTGTTGCACTGAACTCTTGCGAAAGGGTAAGAACTCTTGTGCTGTGTTTGTACAACATGTTGTGCAATCTGTGAAGCAGTCTCAAACTTAATTCCTACTAAGTCCTTTCATACCTGCATGTTGTTGCAACGGCCCCGTGGCCACATGCGTTGCTGACACATACAATCAATTTGACAGGTTCCAGTTGGCCCTAGGGCCTGTTGCCGATGCCATTTTACGTTTACACAATAATTACTTCATGTTTATAGAAGCATTGTAGCCTCCAATGACTTGCCAATGATGCTGAACTTTGCTGCGTGTCGTATACATATACGCACCCACGTCAACAGCTACTGCAATGGCTGTGGCACATCTACAGCTAGATCTGCTGTGCAAGTACTTAAAACTGTTGCTGGCAGTTGAAATGTTTATAAATTACTTACGAAAGTGATGATGTTCATCATGATCACAATACATCTTTTGCTTTTGGTGTTCATTATGATCAGCTCAAGTTGCGTCCCCACAGGTACATGTGTGCCTTTGTCCATCGTCGGATGTGCATCGACAAGCGTGCACAAACTGCTGCTACGATTTCAAACTCCAGAACCCTCGTGGCTTCGGAGCCAATTATAACGTTTCAATAAAGCATAGCATGCTCCTCACGCTTGCGACAAAGCGGCATATTGACCTGATGCGCTCAAAACTGCGCAGACATAGATGTTCCAAGTGCAATTGAGCAGGAGTGCCTCACTGTTCCCGGGGTCTTCGAGCTTGCCTGCGGGGACCTCATCGGCTGCAACATGCCTGGCACGACCATGGCACAACCAGAACCGTTACGTGCTCGTGCCCACACACCCTTGCGTTCGACATTGACGACTCGTCGAGGAGTGGACACTGCATTCAGAATGACGAATTCTTTCACACCGCTGCTGTTCACCAGCGTTCTGTGTCGTGTAGGTCGACTATCTTGCGGTTGGCATGATGGAAGCATATGCTAGCCCACTAGAACGAGACTTGCAGCAAGCCTGCCACTCTGGAGGTTTTCCTGGTGTGAAACGCTTGATGTCACAAGGCGCGAATGTATTTGCATGCAACAAGAAGGTAAAATTATATGCTGCTCTTGACAAGCGTCCGCAGCACTAGCTACGAACGTGATCTTTGCCGTGGCAATTGCGGTTTCAATGCAGGGTTTCACCTTTTTGATGATCGCTGCCAGCCGAGGGCACCTCTCAGTCGCAAAGGAGCTACTGTCAGCAACTGCAGGTGCAAATGTGGATGCAGTCAACAACCAGGTGGGTTTTGCTGGACAGCTCACAAGCTGTCAACTTCAGCATGAGCAAACATAAGGCTTGAAGCTTGCTCACAGAGGTTGCTGGTCTTCAAACCCAGTGTGCCCATTTGAGCAGTTCTTTGCTGTTGCAGCAACACACAGCCTTGACCCTGGCATGTGATCACGGTCACCTAGATATACTCAGACTGCTGCTGAACTATGGAGCAGACTTCAACAAGCAGGATCGTGAGGTCAGGCTGATCCCTTGACTGTATGCACATGCCAATCAAATCATGCTTGTTGCCAAGGGTACTGGCAACAGTATACAGACACATCTGCAAGAACATACCCACCCATCTGCAAGAGTGTGCAAACCTATCTGTAAGAGTATACAAACCCATGTGCAAGAACATACAAACCCATCTGCAAGAGTGTACAAACCCATCTGCATGCACCCATGTCCTGGCTGAGCATTGTGAAGCAGCAAACAGCGTTACTTTGCATGCTTCCTCTTGCAGTTCCTGAAGCCTTCCTCTTTATGCTTTCCATGCTGCCAGCTGGTAACATTTGATGTGCTACTAGATGGACATCAGCACTCTGTAAGGCCATTGCAAAAGATGATGTCATTCTCACAACATCCTGCTGCTGTTGTGTAGCGCCGCTGGCCCCTCTTGTTTGCTGCCGATGAAGGCCACATAGAGATTGTGTATGAGCTACTGGCGTATGGAGCCGACTGCAACCAGTTTCACTACGTGAGGCTGCCAGTGGGATGTCTGCTATGTCAAAGCCAGTCTGCTTCCCAGTCCAGCGTCTGGCTTCTACTGTAGCAAAGTACAATGAGCTAATGGGCATCTAATGTGCAATGTGGGAGTTTGACCTACAACAAGTGGTTTTTGAAGAGTTCATGGAAACTGTCTGTTTTGTTACATACTGTTGTGTATTGTCGTGAAGCAGTCTGATGCAATGATGAACTGTAATGATGCACTGCAGCATGGCACAGCTCTGACCACGGCTTGTCAGAGAGGGCATCTGGATGTTGTGGAGGCTTTGTTGGCACATGGAGCCCATGTGAACCTTGGTGATGACAAAGTATGATCAGTCATGCATTGTGAATTCCCCAGCAGCACAACAGCAGATGCATGTTGTGTGCACAGCAAGCTCAGTGTCCTATGTCACATGCTATAGTGATGTGCATATATTATTGTTTTACTCTCATTGTATCATGCATGCTGCAGCAAACCTCCTGAAGAGGTCAATTTGTGGTTTGGAGCAGCCAGCAACCCTTGAATTGCACCAGCAAATGTTGCGTAGCTTGCTCAGCCCTACTGTGCCGCGCTGGCAGGCTTTGTGTGTCAACACGGTCTAAGCTGCCTTTTGCAGTGCAGGAAATGACTCCTCTCCACTATGCTTGTGGCAATGGGCAGCCGCAGGTGGTGCAGTTTCTGCTGCGCCATGGTGCAAACCCATCTCTGGAGGATGAGGATGTAAGCAATTGGCTTCTGCTCCCTGCATGTGTGCTCTCACCTTCTGCTTTCACTAACTTGCACTGCGAGATCACAACATCACGCCACATTGCAGCTGTACATCACATTAGAGTTGTGCTTTTGGTACACGCATGTTGACCACCAGGTCGCTGTGGTGAGTTTCCTGCAATATAGACCATGGCTGTAATGCTGGTGACGTCCAACAGCAGCAATCTGCTGCAATCTGTATGCAGTCTACCCTAACATGTGTGTTCATGCTGCTAGGGGGACACTCCTACGACACTGGCAATGATTTCCACTGGCTGCCCAGCAAACAAGAGGTTTGACATACTAAGTTGTCTGCTAGACTGCAAGAAGTATCAAGTTCAGCAGGATGAGATGCAGCAGCTGAAAGCTACTCACCTTGCCAAGATCAGAGCATTGCGGTTACAGCATGTCGCACGGCTGCATACAATGCTCTGCTGCTTGCAACTTGCTGCACCCAAGAAGCCATACCTTCCTGGATCTTTGGCATGTAAAATTGCCATCATGGCATACAGCAAAGATGAACATGCATACAGACATGCACCGTATAATCCGCAGCGGGAGCGGCTTTTTAGTTTTGTGAAAGCAGCAAGGCAAAGCTGAGAACTTGATGCTTGTGTTCAAAGCTGCTGCTGTCATCTCATCGTATCACCACTTCACTATGGCAGATGATACAATCATCTTGAGATGTGCAAGGCTGCGCACTACGAGAGTGACCTGTGCAACAGTTATGTAAAATTATGCTGATATTTTAGCCACTTTGAACTTCAATGCACAAGATAGAAGCAGAAATCTCTCGAGTGTGTGGTGCCCCGTGTGCTGGCTCTTGTACAACATATGTGTTTCCACGCTGTCTGGCAATGCATGAATCCATGCGCACACAGAGCGGGCCTCTGGCGGGCTTGCAATGAGCTTCGTGCCTGCTGTCCTACCCACTCTTGCATTTTGCCTAACAGAGCTGGCTAATCAGCTTTAGCAACTTTTATAAGACAATAGGCACTCAAAACAAGCCACATGTGGCAATCTGCCGTTATAAGCATCAGTGCTAGCCGGCGGTAACTGAATAACGATCTAGCCTAGACTAGGATTGACAAATCCGGCACAGCGTGTGTTGATGTTATGTTGTAGCACAATGCATGTTCTGAATACCCAACAATCTTTCTTTTGCAAGGACAATAGCATCAATAACAGCATGTGGGCATAATCAGCTTCACAAGCTGATGCCTGCACATGAGTGCAAATTTTCATTGTTGATGAATATCATCTATGCAGGAAGCTGATGCCTGCTTGACCACAGCAAATTCTCAGCAAAGCTGCTTTCTCATAATTTGACACTGCTGCAGCTGTCTCTCATTTGTTGGTAGCTCATTCAGCTAGTTGCATTGACAGCATTGGTTTCAGCCAGGCTGTGAAGCAGCAGCGCCATTGCTACTTTGCTGATCAATTGCTGCAATTGCTTGAGGTAGAGATGCCCCAGCCTTTGATGGCGGCCTGGGCAAAGCCTTTTTCTGTTTCTGAGCATTTTGATGATCTGCAGCAACACATGTTTGAATATGTGTATTCATAAAGCAATCTGAGGATGATGTTGGCGCTGCCTGAGAGTGGCTCTTCAGCAGCCAGCAACTGCAGCAGCTGACAGCAAGCGCCCTTAGCATGTCAATCAATCAATCAATCAATTCGCATTTCCTGTCTTTGGGACTCATCAGGGGAGTCAACAGACAACAACTGGGAAAACAAAATACACCAAGCACTAAATATGCCCTGTGTCCAGTATAGGCATGCTCCTTGCATGCCACAGCTTAAGCACTGATATGTCCAGTCAAGTAGACAAACATACACCAGGACGCAGATAGAGTGTTGGAACAGAATCAGGAAAGCATACAAGAGAGATGTGTGGCGGTAAGCGTATGAGAGGTTGAAGAAAGGCACGTCACCTTTCTTTTGGGCTTGCTCCTGGTCCAAGGCTTGCACCACCTCCCGCAACGCCTTGGTAGCTTGCTCCACATCCACTTTGGATGTGCTCTGTGGGTATATACGCTGGTAGCAGCTCACAGCGTATGGCGCTACCAGATCACACAGTGCTTTGGCTGCTGCTGCAAACAGAGGTTGCTCTGAGCTGTTGAGGGTCCGGGCAGCACTGTAGTGAGCTGTGCCAGTGCAGATGCGTGTCAGGGCTTCCTGCAAAGCACAAAAGCATGCTGTGAGCACAGCTGTTTGATGCTAGCACAGCTGTTTGATGACTAGGTCCCGCTGTGATCGTCTAGCTGATTGCCTGGTTGATGTACCGGTTGAATGACAGACAGACAGACAGACAGACAGACAGACAGACACACAGGGCTGTAGAGGTGGCTATCCTGTCAACTGATGCGAGGCTAGAAGAGCGGTTTGTTGCTTGTGCTGCAGCCTGTCTGTGCTGTTCTGGGCATGTTTAAAATGCCCAGAACATCATAGACAGGCAGCAGCATAAGCTGATACACATGGACGCTCAGAAACAGCTGCTGCACATGACCAATGTGCATTAACACAGACAGGTAGCACATGTTTATAGATATACAAGCTCAGACAAGACCTCCATTCTGGTGCAGAAGGTAGCAAAGCCATGAGGCCCCCAGCTCAAGGATGTGCCGTTACACAAGCGCTGACTGAAATTCCTGGTTCAATTCTTTGTTTTGTTGTGCTGCAGAAAGATTGCCTTGACCTGGCAACTACTGGAGAGATAAAATGGCAATGATGTGAGATGGCATCCAAGCAGACGCTCCATGAGCATCATCATACCAAGAACAACGCAAGATTGCAAACTTGTTGCAAAAATAAAGTTTCGCAAGTGCTCTCCAAGCACCAAGCTACACATGCCAGCGGGTATACCACATGTTGCCTTCAGACCTCACCTGGAGTATGCTGGCTAATGCTGTTGCTAGTGACAAAGGCGCACAATGCCTCAGTTCGTTGAAGGCACTCAAGAGGCCGTTCACAAATATGGCCAGGGGCACATGGTCCATGAGGGCGTAGGGTGGGGTGGAGGGGTCACCCCCATGGGCTCCGTTGGAAGCTGAACTGGGGGCAGCTGCATCTGATGAAGCAGCAGCTGCTGGGTCTGCTGAAGAAGAGGAACGGCCTCTGGAGCGAGCAGCAATTGAAGGCATGGACGTCCATTTGTGTGTGTCTAGCACCATCAGGAATGTGTCCACAGCTGTACCCACTGCCTGAAAGCAGAGAAAATACCGTTGCATATGCCAAATAAAACCTGCACAGGGGTGCTTGTGAATAACACCAATAGTAGTAATACTATCAATGACAACAAATAATGATGATGATAATAATACTAGTAGTAATAATAGTAATGATGATGATAAATTTTCAGGCGTTCCAGCTCATTGTTCTTGCCAGGTACCCACTAGGTGTGCCTAAACCCTGCTTGTGACTATGTTGTGCATGCAATTGCTGCCAACAGTCTAGACATGAGCCAAGCACTGATGACCACGCACCAAAAATGGGTGGTGACAATGTAGTGAAAATGATAGTGTGCACAGGTCTAAACAGCAAAAGTTGGCATTTTGGAGATTTCCCTAATTTGATGCTTCACTTTGAGCAACGGGCAGATCAATGGGCAAGGTATTTGTGGTTGTGGCTTGCAACATTGCAAATGGGAGAATTGCAGAGTTGGGGCGTGAAGTGTGCTGAAGTCAGAGTATCAAAGCAGGTGAGGTTAGCAAAGGTTGCAATCAGAAAATGTTGATATGTGTGCACCAATGATGACGTAGCCTGGGGGCTGAACTGTAGGGATTTGCATATAGGAAACGCAAGTATGGCGTTGACACTCTCACAAAGCAGAAGTCAACATGAGTAAAGTCAACCCAAGTCAAGTCAACATGAGTCAAATCACCATGAGTCGAGTCAACCTAAGGCAGCTTGCCTTGAGTCAAGTCAACAAGAGTCAGGTCAAATTAGTCAAGCTATGGACTGCTGGCAAGCACATGAGCTGACCTTGGAGAACATGTTCAGCACACAAGCCTCAAATATGGGTGGCAGCAACCCTCTGATGTCCAGGCCCACCCTAGCAAGACTCATGCCGCAGTACATGCAGTGCTCCAGTACTGATGCTAGACTGCCGCCCTCGGTAATACGCGGTAAGTGGCGCCGTAAGGCCTCTAAATACAGGCACACCCTATGCTCAGCCCAGCTGAAGACTAGGCCACCATCTTGTGACTCGCCATCCTGCGTGTACAAGTACAATTGGTGTGTACATGTGTGGTGATAAGTATGTGATTGTTTGCTGTGTAAGCTCATGATGTTCAGTCAGTCATGCTGTGTGTCCACTTAGATTGAAGGGATTGCACGGCTATGCTAATATGATGATTGTGCAGGCAAGCACAGACCGAATGCTTGCACACATCCAAATAAATGCAGCCATGCAGCATTGTTTGTGCAGGACCAACTACAACATTCAATGACAGCATCAACCATTGAGAAATTGATTCTCTAGCTATTCATGGGTCATGGATCAAAAATCCATGTGACAAGACCACACCGCAATGAGCATGATATGTGGAAGTCAGGACATGATGCTCAGTGTGAGTTGCGTCTTTACAACGCATTGTACCTGGACAGAATTTTCATCTGAGAAGATTGCTCGGTATTGCATGACCACATCGAACAGGTGCAGCCTGTGAATGTCGGTCAGGCGCTTCAGGTAGTCATAAGCACTCTGCTCCTCCAGATCTTCTATCACCTCGGCCATGTACTCCTCGCGGCATTGCAGAAACTGTAGTCTGAGCTCCTGCAATTTTTTTGGGCAGTGTGTTGGTAATTTGTCCTTAACAACCGCACATGTTTGTGTATAAGCAAGCCAGTTCTGATGTGCTCTTCGTGTCAGTGTTTTGATACCTTGTCTTTAGCATGTCCTACAGTTGTGATGCACTTGTCTTGTCAGTGTTTTTGATTACTTGTCCTGAGCATCCCTGCAGTTTTGATGCACTTGTCGTGTCAGTGGTTTAATAAGTTGTCCTTAACATCTGTACAGATTTGTGTATACATCATGTTTCAGCAAGGATGTAATTGACAGGAGGCATTTGTATTCAACACAAGTGATGCATGTCTCAGATGCAGCTGTGCCAAGGTCTGCAACTCTGCATTTGCATTTTGTGTGTAAGTTCACCATGCAGCAAAAGCGATTTATACATACCCTTTCTGAGAACACGCCTAATCGCCGCAGATAGCCAATCATTCTCAGGCAATCCGGCAGCTGTATATTACTGCGTAGCTTCTGCAGCAACTGCTCCAGCATGGATGCTGAGGTGGCATCCACATCCTTGACTAAGCTCTGCACCACCTTCAGGTCTGAGTGCATGAATGCTAGCTTACTGATGAAGCCTTTCAGATCCAGCGCATCATCATAGTTGCCATTTCTGACACATGTGTCCATCAATTGAGGCACTTCCAGTAGCTCCAACATGGTAGCATGATTGCCTGCATGACAAGACAGTCAAGGCTGGCCCAGCCTTCTGTATATCAACAGAAATTCAGCACAGTATCAATTATGCCATTTCTAGCTACTTGGTTCTGAGCAATGCAATCATCAGCTGACAGAACATTTGCCAGATCAGGGAGTTTGGGGCCAATATCAGCAGATGAAGTTCTGCTTACTTTGCAGTTGCTTGTTCTCAGTCTGCTTGGCTTGCAGAGCCTTGGCTGTTGTCACAAACTGGTCACATATGCGATCAAGGACAGGGATGTCTTGCAAGAGAGCGTCTACATGCCCTGCCAGTCCTTGCATCTCTTCTTTTGCGGCCTCCAGGCATGATGCTGTGTTGATGAAGGCCTTATAGTGCTTGACTGCTGATTCCTCTGCCTGTTTTCTCAAGTGATCCTGGTCTGCTTTCAGCAATTCAGGTTCTTTGCCTAGCCTCTCGAGGCTGTATGACAGAAGCTCAGTGAAGTATGCATCCTCTTGCTCCTGTTCGTGTATCGATGGTTTGGGAGACACTGCTGGCCTGCTGAGAGAGCTTTTAGAAAACGATGACCGGCTAGGTTGCCGTGCTGAAGAGGGAGACCTAACGTCTGAAGGCGAGTCATTCGGTCTACGGATGTTCAGCGATCGCATCTGAGCGATTCTACTCGAAAATGTTTCACTGGTTCAACCCCGCGTCTTGCGTTCCAAACCTTTTCTACTGCGCTGCAGATCACATCACCAGTGAGAAGCCCACTGCTACGCACAGACCGGTGTCATTAACGTAGTCGATCAACAGCCAACGGCAACAACACGGATTTACTGCGCATAGGCATGATACCCCGTGATTGGACGTTGTGAACCCAAGGCAAGGCCACTTTGCTTGCCTCGCGGAGTACCGGACTCCCACTGGTGGACCAACCGAAAAGGAGACACAGATACACCCGTTCTAAGTTGCTTCAAAAACGTCTCGCACTGCTGTCGATCACCACCATGTCCCAGATACAATCGCACATGCAAATTTGTTCGTCTTCACGTAGCCTTATAATTCGGCGATGCAGTATTGCGGGTAAGTGATCTGGATCACGCACCATCAAGGGCGTGGTGATGAACGGAATGAAAATGTAGCACGTGTATCCGCAGGGCGAAGGCACATCGATAGATACCAGTCACCTGCTGTGACACAGCGACATCAAGTCAAGGTAAGTCTGTACCAGCCAAGTGCAGTGTTGCTCAGATTAGCAAAGACCTGAAGACTGTTGTCACGTACGCTGCAGAGAGCACAGGCTCAGCAATCTGGGAAGGAATACAAGGTGGTGTCAAACTGGAATGGCACCATCGAGCTGCCAAAGTATGAGTTTGGCGACAAAGTTCTGCAGGAAGGCAGCTTTGGTGAGTCTTGCTTTTGCCTGCAAGGTTGACCATGAGCCTGGAAGAGGTTGAACAGTACCACACAACCATGCAGACATGACTCAGTCGCTGGCACTGCAGTCTACAAAGCCATCAACGGTGCTGAACCAAAAGCATGTGCAGCACTTACACGCTGCTTTGCGCTTGGCATATGCTGACTTGTGCTGCAGAGCACAAGGCGGTGTCAGGAACAGTATATTGAGAACATCTTAACGACTTTGTTGTTGCAGAGCAATGCAACAGACCTGCATACATCTCGCAAAACAAACGGCATCTTCCCGAACTGGTCGACATCTGTGGCTGCACATCTGCATCACCCCTTTGGCTGTTTTCCAGATGAACTGCTTGCGACGCATCTGTGGCACATCCTTGTGCGATTATGTGTCAAGTGTAGTCATAATGAGTAGGTGCATCACTCTATCTGTGGAATCTCAGCTGCAAGGCAAAAGGCTCAGGTGATTAGGTCTTTTTTTCTGGATGCCTAACAATAGATTGCACAAGAAGCTTTTGTTTGGTGACATCGAGGGGCTGCGCCCACCTTGTCGCCATGGGTCTAGTTTCAATGATGTTGCATCGTGTGATTGTCAAAACCGTCAAATGAGTTGGCCTTACAGGAATGCACAAGACAGGCTGCTCTGAAGAGACAAGACTTGTCCTGCAGTACCTAGCTCATCATGTGCTGGAAAATGTACTATGATTGCCAGACTACTGCATTAATGTGGCAGCATCTTGCATAAGCACACAGCTTCTGTCACGTAGGCGGGGATGTTCTAGAGCTGCAGCGTTTCTTGAACGACCAGGGCTACTTTCCCAGGTTGCGTGAGACTCCAGATGGGTACACTGGCTACTTTGGGGACCTGACTAAGGAAGCGCTGCAAGCCTGGCAGGAGGACTATCACCTGGCTGCTGATGGCCGATTTGGGCAGACCTGCAGACAGGCTTTTGCAAGGCAGCAGGTGTGCACCCCACGCTCTGATAATGTGCATGAGGTGCATGTACATCGTGCAAGCTAATATTGGATCTCTGCTGATGCTGGTTGACTATGAAGGTTTTGTGCAGATAGCAAAGTAATGCTCCAAGTCTCTGCACAGGACCTGCCTCTGTTAACAAAAACCAAGCTGCAACAGTCTTGGCAGCATCTGTGCATATGGTTTCATGTACCTTTGACATTTGCATCATGAGATCAGAGAGAGAGAGAGAGAGATTACAATGCTTTAGCCAGCCAGCAAGTCTGATCACATGTGCATTCGCGTCCACTAGATCTCTGGAAGACACTTTGTTGCTCAAGGGCAGGCATGCCACAGCCATGGCAGGTGTTCCCTATGATGTGCAATATGGCACTGGCGCTGCTCACTGGCATCCTCAAGGTGCCATGCGTCATTCACTCCTACACATGCTCTGTAACTCCAACATACATGCAAGCATGCTTTGGCTGTTGGAAGCCAGGCAACTTCCTTTGTCAGCAGGGTGATTGACATGGCAGGCAGATTTGCATTTGCTAGGCTATGCATATCACAGCCCGCCATGCTTTACAGCTTGTGCTTGACATCAATATTGTTGCAGCAAGAGATTCAGCTGGAGCACACACGCAAGCAGCATGTGGTACCGCACGAGGCTTCTGTCCCAGAGAGGGTTTTTTCTCCTGTCCAGGTGAGCTTGCAAAAAGCTAAAATTGTCTTCCTTGAGACTTTTGTGCTTGTCCTCAATCTCGCGACATAAGCAAAAATGCAACCTCTGCCATCATGGATGATTCCATGCTAGTGCCCGAAGTGGGGCTCGAACCCACGGCCACTAGGTTAAAAGTCTAGCGCTGTACCAACTGAGCTATCCGGGCAGAGGTTGTATTTTGGCTAGATTTTGCCGTATATTATTACTCGCCATGCTTGTTTGCGCAGACTTTTCCGACATATTTGTGAAAATACAGGTTGCCGGTTTTGCTTTTTTACTGGGAGGAGTTGCCATGTTCGCCTATCAAATATGGGCATGGTGGAGGCACAATCAGCAGGTAAGGAAGGGCCCACCGTGAGATTTGCATTTCCCCTGTGATTGCCAACAGCCGCATTCTGTATCAGAAGTGGATCCAGCCGCATTCTGTATCAGAAGTGGATCAAGAGATGTGGCTGTTGGCTTGTTCATATATACTTAATTTGGCAGTTTTGCCATGTGCTCAGCAACCGTGCCCGAGCGGTTAAGGGGATAGACTAGAAATCTATTGCGGAGACGCGCGCAAGTTCAAATCTTGCCGGTTGCGTTTTGCTTTTTGCAGTTTTGTGGCTTTTTGTCCTTTTTTTGTCGATGAGGTTCCTGCTCGAATGCATGAGGGCACTCACTTCCTCAGTCAGCTGATCTGCAATGTAGTTTTAACTGCTCAAGGCACATTTCTTCCTGCCATGCCTGTTGGGTGTGTACACACATGTGCTCTACTATATAGGGTGTACACACATACATGTCCCCTTTGTGAGCGCATTCATGCGTTGGCTTGCAAGTGCCAGCTCAACAGCATAGGCATCATGTTGTAAATCTTGCTTCTTGACCTTGTTGTATCGCAGCATAATGCTTGATTTTCAGGCAGATGCCCATGGGCATGTGAGTCATGGTCTGCAAGATGATCGACAACAGCAACTGGGTAAGTGGAGAGGCACCATTTCTGGAGACCGCTCCCGGCCATCTTCGCCTTCACCCAGCTACGCTTCTTATGCTGCTACCAGAAGCAGCCAGGTAACAAGCAATTACAGTGCAGCATCAAATACTTACCCACGGGCTCCTCCGTCCCCACCACAGACCCGCCCTCTCAGCAGGGGCTCAAGCCCGCCATCCTCTTCCTCTCCCGATCCAGGTGATTTGTCACAAAATGATCACCTACTGCATTACGCTGCCTGTCTACTGTCTGAGCATCTCATCTATTGAACTGGTTTGTGAATGTCATGATATAGAATGAACTCATTGTTAAATACACACGGGAACACACTTTGTGCTGCTATGTACCTGATGTATATCCTGGCCACGATACCGCCTGCCTGCTGAAGAAAAGCCCACTTCATTGCTCAGAACGTATGTGTGGGCTTCACCCACCTACTGCACAGCTTCATTTCACACAAAAGCCTCATGGGATGTTGACTAATTGCAGTCAGATACTAAATTGAGGTGTTTGGCCATGCAGATGCTATTGGGCCAGCTGTGTCATTGGAAGGGTACCCCCGCTACAGCCCCCAGTGGGGTGTGGGCCTGCCTGAGCAGAAGAAGGTAGCACCCCCCACG
>JAABUK010000194.1_pt1 | contig 147048 bp, 145 predicted proteins | sample 5559141 | NCBI WGS metagenome assembly JAABUK01 (sample SAMN10711869, study PRJNA513367) | rock metagenome | isolation source: Antarctica rocks | place: Antarctica: Victoria Land, Pudding Butte nord | collected 2016-01-03
AGCGCCCCCACCAAAGCGCTCACCAAAGCGCTCACCAAAGTATCCCCACCAAAGCGCTCACCAAAGCGCCCCTACTAAAGCGCCCCCACCAAAGCGCTCACTAAAGCGCCCCCCACCAAAGCGCTCCCCAAAGCGCTCCCACCAAAGCGCTCACCAAAGCGCCCCCACCAAAGCGCTCACCAAAGCGCTTACTAAAATATCCTCACCAAAGCGCTCACCAAAGCGCTCACCAAAGCGCCCCCACCAAAGCGCCCCCACCAAAGCGCTCCCCAAAAATATCCCTACTAAAGCGTCCCCACCAAAGCGCTCCCCAAAGCGCCCCCACCAAAGCGCTCACTAAAATATCCCTACTAAAGCGCTCCCCAAAGCGCTCACCAAAGCGCCCCCACCAAAGCGCTCACTAAAATATCCCTACTAAAGCGCTCCCTAAAGCGCTCACCAAAGCGCCCCCCAAAGCGCTCCCCAAAGAGCCCCCACCAAAGCGCTCACTAAAATATCCCTACTAAAGCGCTCCCCAAAGCGCCCCCACCAAAGCGCTCACTAAAATATCCTACAATATGGCAAACTCGAAGCTGGAGGTTGTAAATTGACAATGATTGTTTTCGCGGAATTCCGTAATTCATCTCCTGAAAAAAAAACCGAAAGTTGTTTACATCTTGGTTAACCTTGTGGAAAATGTAGAAATCATAATGGTTCAAACCTTACCCGCTCCAACTTTATTACAATTCCTTCCAGATTTTGTAGAAGTCAAGTATCCTAATGTTCATCCTAACGTGATGTCGCCACTTTTTCAAAACCGTGACGATAATATTGATAGAAAATACATTGACGAAGCACTAGAATATTTTGAAAGATACCGGTGATCCACTTATTTACGATTATTACATTCGACGACGCTCCGCAAAATCCTCGTAAAATAGCAATTTTGGAGCGAGCCTTGGAGACCAAGGGGAATCCGGGGAGAGAATATGACGGTCGTCCCCCAGCCTTGAAGCAATACATAGAAAAACGTGTATTTCCAGATGAGGCTCCCACACAATAACTACTGTCAGACGGTAAAACACTAACAAGTGGCATCCTTCAACTGACAACTAATCGAGGCCCCGTCAAGACCAAGCCTCTCGGGGCTACCCAGTCTGGCAGCAGGTAGAGCAGTTGCATTGACGCATGGACGTCTCTTAGAGAACAAGAGCATATACTGGACCGAAACACAGATCATAGCATCTGTTTCTCGCAAATATGCCCACCTCACACGACCAGCAGACGTTTCTCGAGGGGAGCCTGAAGAACTAACGTATGAGATGCCGCTACTGCGACTGGGAGAGGCTGGACAAAAGTACCGGAATATGTCATTAAAGACGACTCGTATCTGAAGAAAGGGTACTATTGCCGTGGGTGCAGGAGATTTACCGTGTTTCCCACGGTCAACAAAGGCATAGAATCGCTCGGATTTCCTACGTGGATCGCACGCCCGGAGGTAAGACCCAAGGCGACTCAAGTCAAAGGAGACTTCTGTTAGGGATCTACGGATTCGACCCCATGGTCGGGGTACAGGGCCTGCTGGGTGGACCCGGATCATCAGGCTGGATAGGGCATGCACCATTTGCCAGTCACTAGACTGTAGTCCATGTTCTAAAGCCATGTCAGCACCCAGGTTACCCATCTTGCACTGGATCTACAAGTGGAGTCTTAAGCCATAATCAGGAAACAAAGAATACCGGTAAATACTATAGTCTACAAAGCAAGTAATACTATCGCAGAACGGCGCTAAAAAATCCCATAAGTGAAAAGTAGCAATAGCAACCTGCCAATACTCCGGAGAACTCTCTTAGCCAGCGTCAAAGCGTGGTGAACCGATTATAATTCTACGAGCACTCATTTGCATTACCCTCTCTGAAGTCAGATAACCCTTTTCCCATTTGCGGAGCACTGACTGTCACCAGCCCTGTCTACAAAACCCGAATCTCCTCAGGACATTGCTTGACGAGCTCAAACGCCTCGGTCTAATCCACCAACAGATCGAGAATGAGCTCCAAGACTTGAGGGAGGGAAGACGAGACCTTCCAAGTCCATCACTAGAGATTGAAGCTGAGCACAGCAGGCGCATGCAGGAGCTCAAAGAGCGTGATGGTTAGGCGGTGCAAGGCACGAGGGAGATACCATTTCGCGAATTTACCAACAGGGAAGAGAACGAAAGCAGTACATTACCAGAAGCCGGCAAAGATGACGATGAGATATGTAAGCAATTCGAACGGAATGCTATCTATGCTGGTTCCCCCGAACCGAAGAGGGTGGATGCTTTCTTAAATATCATCGCTCAGACGGAAGACAGCATCAGGTCAGGATCGGCGGACGGACGGAAAGCTGAGCGGGTGCTTGAGCAGAGGCTGTGTCAAGTGCGGTGCTCTTGTTCCGTACTAGAGGATAGATTAGAGGCTGTGGAGACGAAGGTGGGATAGATGGAGTTCAATGACGGCATGATATTTGAGACAAGAGCAGAGATCGATGGAAAGAAAGCAGGAGGACGCAGGACCGGGAGGACTGGGGAACGGGAGGGCGCTGAGTTGGATGAAAAGAGTGGAAGCGCTGGGCTTGTAATGTCTATTGGGAATCCGAAAAGGAGGAAACCAAGAGGTCGGACGCATTTTATACGTGAGATGCTGGTGACTCTTCTTGGGTATATTTGCAGGAGTTTGGGACGGCGTTTGCAGGGACGAAAGAGGATAGTCCATGTCCTTTTAATCTCTTGGTCGAGGATCCTTTGGATAAGGAAGCCAGCGACACTTTCATAAATGATACATGTGAGATATGTACCGCCAGCGCTTCCTTACCGATGCATTTATATGTTCTTCGTAGAGGTCGCCTGCGACACTGTATGTATGATATTTTGTTCTCTCAAGTATGCCTTGATCCATCCAACATCGTGTTATTGTTGCGCTGCCAGCAGATCCAACAGCGCGGTATTGTTCAGATCCGGCGGCCTCCCTTCAGACAGCGTAGTCAGATTGAAACCGTCGATGACACCCCTATATGACACAATGCGTCGATTGATCTCCGAGGCGGACTGCCAGATGAAGACCGCAACGCTACTCAAATCACCTAGAAAGTTGCAAAGACGTTAGCTCATCAAGCACGTTTTGAGTCGTTTTGCGAAGGACGTCATCTCCTACCTAATGGATACCACCCCGGTTGATTGTTTTCCGAGCTGCACTTCGAATCGGTGTGTTGCAAACCCTGGTAGATCTGAGAAAAGGAACTGATATCGGACCCAGCGGACAGCGTTGGTGTTTCGTAGGGCAACTCTCCTTCTTTGGATTGATTTCGCATTGCTACCGCGACCACGCATGTGCCTAAGGTCCGAGAGAGTCAGTCCGGTTGTGATTTTTATTCTTTGCACGAATGGCTTACCAATTGCAACCTTGAGAGGCACTCGCTGGGTAGGTATGCCGTGCACAGGCGTGACGCCAGAAGCTAAGAATTCATATCTAGTTCCGCCGTGGTCTTTGACATAGTCGTTGTAGAAAAGATTGATAGCATGTGGACAGTCTCCTGGGTCAAACCTTTCACTCGCGTGATACCATTCCCTCCATCTGGGGAGGGTTGCGCAATTTGGGACAGGAGCTCCTAGCGATGTGTTGGTAGGGAGGCTTGAGGTAAGATGGTAGAAGAAAAGCAAGGGCAGCAGTTCAAGCGATAAGAAGTAATTGCGCCTTGAAATTGAACGTGAAAATTCAGCCATGTCTGCTCACACAGGTGAATGAGATAGCCTCAAGGGCATGATCTGACACGATATATGTTTTGCATGTACAGAGTAGCGGTATGACCTCCATTCGCACGGGCTTCTTGGGGCTCGATCATACGCGACATGCTCGCGGATGTTGCTGGGCGCGAAGAGCGGTACCTTAAAGTACCTAGACACACCTCGAGGAGACGACATGGCAAAGCTATCCAGAAATTCAATTGTTGATAGAAAGGCTGTTATGTGCATTTCATTGTCTTGGCCAATCCTTTTCAAGGTTCATCTGCTTGATACATCCATGGGCTGACTTATGAGGTCGAGCAATTGCCACGCCCCAAGGAGTGTATGAACAGCGCACCAGCGACGCAGAACCCAACTAGGTTCTCGAGACAGGAACTGCATTCGCTAAGGTGCATCACAGCTCCATAGATGTAAATTTTAGAAGACATGTTCTCCGAGCCGAGTGTCACAATTGTCCAATCAAAAAAGAGCCTGCAGTCGTATCATAGGTTCGAAGTGCTCCATACATATGAACATATGGTGTATTTGACGTTATCCTCCGATTCAAAGAAAGCAGTGGGTGGGTAGGTAGGGTTCGGACCTGCCAAGTGGATGGTATCCGTAACTTCTTCCCCAATCGTCGCGAGATCAAAAGCCGCGAGCATGAACGTTGCCGCTGCGGACGTTGCTCCGCTGGCAAAAGACTAGCAAGCTGGCGTTGACATCCCCGTTGCCTCCAAGCCTAGGTCAAGGAAAAAGGCAATGCAAACCACGACCCTTTGGCTTATGTTCCGCAGATCTCGAAGTTACCCCGTAACCTACGTTCAGTGGAGATGGCTCACGCGGGCAACCTTGTGTACAAGAGCTCCTGACTCCCCCAAGGACTGGAAAGGTGCTTATTTTGAGCCACTTGACTTCATTCAAGGTCATTACTATGACTGTACACAGCTCAGGCAACAAAGAAAACAGTACAAATCCGGTGTCAACTTGTTCTCAACTAAGCGTTATGTAGAGCGAGTATCAGCCGAGACGGGGTTACAAGAGCGAAGAACTGAATGGTACACGCTCAGATTGAGGGGTGAGTAGGTAGTCCGTAACTCTAAGATAGCTCAGGGATCCCTGTTTGATGCTCAAGATGACTTGTGTTTGCTGCCCAAGTCGCCCAACTTGCACAGCAGCAAAATCTCTCCTCGAACTAGCAACATAGGGCTGAACCCTTTAGCGCGTTCAGAACGTTGCCACTGGTGGAAAAGAGCTGCTTTTGTCTACAAACAGCTTCAAACGCTCTCTCGAGGCATACAGGATTGCCATCTCAGCAGCGTCGCGCACAGAGGTATACAGAGTAATACACATCCATTCAATCAACCTTCAAACCCTCCAACCTCGCCTCCGTAGCAATAACATCCATCGCCTGCCTAACCTCCAGCACCCTCCTACACTCACTAAGCCAATCCCAACTCAGCCTTTTCGCCCATCCATCTAGCGTGTTCATCTCCCTCGCAGCCTCATCCAAGTTCCCTTCCTCAAGCAGCGTCTCCGTCCTCGTAAGCACGCTCTCAACATCATCGCCTACAGTCATGCCCTTCTTCTTGAAGAGGAATTTGCTCATCGCCCAACTAGCAGCATGGCTAGCCACGCCCGCATCTTCGGGTAGTAAGCTCGCTTTGCGGACTTCGGCTGCTACGCGACGGAAGCGGTCGATGAGCTGCGCCGTCGTGGGGACACCACGTTGGTAGGCAGTGGGGTTTATGGACGCAATGGCTGCTTTGACGACCGTGTCATCCGGAGCGATTGCCTGAAGGGCTGATAGTTCCTTAACGAAGGGGCGAGGACGATCAGCATTTTCGAGGCTGGAGCGGACGGCTTCGACAGCGACTTGGAGGTGCTGGGTCTTGAGATTTGCGTCGATGACTGAGTTCCAGTCGGCGGTGAGCTTCTCCAGCTCGGCAACGCTGGAGGAGAGACCGGAGAGTTTGGAGAGGCGGCCGTTGCGCTCGGTTTCGACGCGGTCGGTGACTTCGGAGATGAATTGCTGTTTCATAGCTACAGCTTGCTCGAGGAGCTCGTTGCGGAGGCGCTGGTCAGATACTTGTTTGGCACGTTCAGTCTCTGATTGTAGACGCTCTTGGTAAGTTTTCGCAATCTTTTCTCGTTCTGACTCGAAGTCATCTTTCCATTTGCCTTCTTGATCTCTCATCTCTTCTTCCAGCCGTCTTACGAGCTCCCTGGCAGCTGTGTCAAATTCCGTTTGCGTAGCTTTGATCGTCTCCTCGGCAGCCTTCTTTTCGGCTTGCTTTAGTGACATAATCTTAGCACCAGCGTTCGCAAGCTGAGACTTGGCCTTGGCGATTGTAGAGTTATACTTATGAGAGGCACCATCATCATTCACTACAGTAATTATGTCGTTAATGATCTTTACCAAGTCTTGAACCAAGGCTTCGTCAGCGTTCTTTATCGCCAAGGGATCGATACGTTGTATAGGCATAAACCTGCTAGGCTCATCAACCTCTGGTGGTCTGGTTGAACGGTTTTTCGGGGACTCCAATGACTTTGAAGCAGGTGGTGGGGTAGGGGTGGGCGCTGGAGCACGATTCTCTAGCTCCTTGGGCGCTGGTGGTAGAGTTGGAGGAGCAGGTTTTGGTTTCGCTTCTGCAGGCTTCGGCTTCGATAGTTTAGAAGACGCGTCCTCCTTCGCCTGCTCTACCGCCTTGTTCTTCTCAGTCGCTGTGGCTCCCTTAGGAGTTTGTTGAGCATGATCCGTATTCACACCTCCGTCCTTATTTGCATCCAAAGCGCTCATATGACGTCCCTTGGTCTGCAAATCACTTCCTTGATGCTCTTCACCAGCAATCTTCCAAGAAACGCCACTTTTGCTAGGTATTGTGATCTTGTTGCTCATATCGAGTGATGGACGGTTTGTAGGATTCGTGATATTAGGGAAACGTTTCCGGAATTCCCGCTCCTCGAAATAAAGAACTGCATCTTCGCCGTAGGGTACATACTCGGTGAAGAAGTCGTGGAAATTGTCAGAGAGAAGAGAATAGTAGGTTCCACCAGTGTAGCCAAGAACGGTCAGGATCACGAAGGCCTGCAGCGTCCTGCGGAACCATCTCGATTTGCGTTTGGGGGGTGGTGGAGGTGGAGGTGGGGGTAGAGGGGGAGGCGCGCTCGTTGGTTGAGGTGCTTTCGGCGGGGGTATCGTTGTAGGGACGGCCTTTGTGGGGCCTGCTAGGGGAGCTGGTGGTATAGATGTAGGCGTGGCAGTCTGCACTTTTCCTCCTGGAGGGGCCGGCGGTACTAGGGGAACGTTCTGAGGCGGTACCGGAATTTCATGGGAGGATTTTGTAGGATGAGCTGTAGGCGACGCAGAGAGTACAGGTCCCGGCGGAGGTGGTTGGGGCTTCGTTGCCGTCTGACTTTGAGTCCCAGGGAGCACTATGGTATTGGAGTCATGTATACTGGGCTTAATATTAGAGTCAATTGACTTTCGATCCGCAAAGGATCTCTATGATAAGACTGTCAGTCTCTCTTTACCAACCTGTGGTTGCGAAATGCGTACCCGGAAGGTCCTTGGTTGCCGGCGCGTTGCCTGCCATTGGGCTCTGGCTATCGACCCAATGGGTCCACCAGCCGCCCGCCTGGTAAGAGGCAAGGCCTGATGCAACATGATGCGCTCGCCGCTCCCTGATAAAGGAAGTGAGCTTCTGTATAGAGCTGTCAAAAACTCTCCAAATTCGCGGTTGGTTCCTGGAAAAATACCCGTCCCTCCACGCTAGACTACTTTAGCCTCTCCGCCGGACGAATGCCAAGAGACATACAAGCAAATGCGAGGCAATTGAACGAATTTCCAGGGCCAATTTTTGATTACCCTTGGATAATATGCGATAAACTGTGTAGGTCCCCCGTATTGGTGTGGCGTACGCCTGTGATGCACGCTTGAACGCTCGACCAAATCCAAAGCACCCAAACCGAAATTAATTTACAGCCAGAAAAACCACCTCAATATCTTGAGAAAGCCTCTAACAGTGCCTCTAGCCAACCGCACAATGACCACCACGAACCACACCATCCACATGACGCCAAGCAACGTCCATTCGAGCATTGCAAAACCTGCTCTTCTGACCCATCTGAGTCTACGGCGTCGTCTCCTTAGGATGCTGTCCACACTGTCGTTCAGCTGCTTGATCGCCAACGTATGCGTAGTCATGAGCTCTGTACTGAATGTATCTGCATCGTCGGCAGCCCCACGAACGAGAGGTGTAAGCTTGTAGTTCACGCGGTCGTCTATAGCTTTGATGTCCTCATGCAGCTTTTCGAGTGTGCCGTGGGAGAATTGTTCGGCGGAATCTCTCAGTCGCTGGGCGGTCGTCTCGATGTTGTTAATTAGCATTCGCGCAGCGAAGAAGTGTTCATGAGAGCGAGGGAGCTGCGGAATAGGGCCCTCGAATACGTCTTTGAGATCGAGAAGGAATGGTGCAGGTTTCTCTGGCACCTCTTCCGCACGTCGAGCTATTTCATTGGCCTTGACACCAGAAGAGAGCAGCAGCGCTCTGACACGGGCAATGTCTCGCTTCGTAATACTCCCACGAATAGCAGAGACACCGCGGTCAGAAATACTCCAGTGTCGCTTACCTTGCAGCCCCGGGCGTTCGTTCGATGCTTGTCGGCGGGCGTTCAAGGATGACAGATGAGTTGGTGCTCGACCCGTCACTTGACCAGGGATTCCTAGCATAGCATTGAGTCTTCGGTCCGCACTGCGTACGCGACCGTCTGAGCGGCTGCTACTGCTTTGGCGAGAGTCTCCATAAGTCAATCTCGTCGGCCGCTCTAGTGAAGGGGTCGGAGAGGGCGAAGGCGATACCCCAGTCATGTCAATCTTCGGTGGAGCGAGACGATCGAATCTGCTTGACCTGCCGCGCTCGCGTTGTGCCAGCTGCTGGCGAGTGATATGATCATTGTTTGGCAATCCTCTGGGCGCTTTGGGAGATTGCTCTTCTTTGCTGAAAGGTGACCGGAAGCTCGGAAGATTAGGCATATAGTACTTTGGCTTCTCGCTGTTCGTCGTAGCCGTCCGCGACAGTCCATTCGTTCCCTCCGTATTGGTTGTAACCCGAGACATGTTGTCCCTTGGGCTGTTGTCCAGCCCATTCACGTCTCCATCATCGAGCTCGGACTCCTCGGTTGCGTAGCCAGATGCAGTAGGTTTGAGCTGAGGGGCCCTGTCGTTACCGTCCTTTCTCCAAAACATGTCCCCAACTCTAGAAACCTCATTGCCAACAAGCTCTGCAATTCTACCGCCCTTGAACAAACCTCGAAATCTGGAGTCTGGTGTATTTACATCTTTGATACTTCTGATTTGCTTACCTTCCAAGGGTCGATACCTGCTACCATTATCGCTACTGATGGGAGAAAGTAAACCATTGCTTGTAGCCGTTGACCGCTCCCTCTGGAGCCTACTGTGAAGTTGCGCTTCGTTGGTGGTCTGACGTGAGATATCTGCCGAAGTATTCGACTCAGCTGAAGCATCATTCTCGCTGACAGCTCGCCTGTTGACACTTCGTGATCGACCCCTTCGAAAGGAACTTAATCGGGCTGGCAGACTCTTTTTAGGTGAAGCTGGTGCACTTGGTGGACTTGCTGGGGGTGACAAATTGATAGCTATACTGGGAATGGAGCCAGACGCCGTCGGGGAGTTTGGTGCAGTTGAGTCGAAGTCATCGGACGACATACGATGGTGGTGGAGCCTTTCCTCGTCCAAGCTTGCTCTTGGAGGTGTGTGATGATTCTGTATGACCGGGAAATCTGTCCTCATCCTTTGTGGCCCACTGGGTCGCCGTTTGGAAGGCGGAAGAACCTGTCCATTCTTCACACTCTGCTTAGACTCGCCATGGTTAGGTTGTGCCTCTTTCGCGACTTCTTCATCTGCGTTGTTGACTGGTTCGTTACTCTCTTCAGATTCCCGTGCCATTATCTCCATCATCTGCCTTTCAAGTGCGGCATTGTCAAAGTCATCTCGACTACCAAGGTGATCACGGCCTCCACGGCCTCTTCTATGCTTGTGCCGCTTGCCTTGTTCCGACTCATCTGAGCTTGAGGGCTCGGGAGATCGTATGAATCTCTTTGGCCATCTACCCTTCCGGGTCTGAGAGCCATCTCCGTCAGAGATTGGAGATCTGGGTTCATGCGGTTCCTGCCGTCGTCTTCCTCTTTCCTTCGATTCGCTGCGAAAGCTTTCGAATGATGCTCGAAGTCTTTCGGGTGATGAATTGATATGCCGGATGAAATTTTGATGCGGCCGCACAGGTGCTCTGGTAGAATCCTTGCTCGTTCTCGGACGTTCTTCAGTCACTGCATTTTTCCGCGCCACAAATTTCACACCTTGCGAGTCTTCGATATGTTCTATGTTGTCATTTTGATGCAGCCAATGCGCGTCTGCGAGCAAATCCCATGGGGTAAAGGTCCAATCTTTGATAGGTCTGGCTATTTTTCTTGCTTGGGTATCTGTCGAGTGCGACTTATTCTGAGCTTGTAAGTCGTTGATGTGTGGCGGTCCACTCTCCCCTTTCTCGAATGGCGGCAGTGGATATTGCCTGTCGACGCGATGTATGCCGTCCTCGCACCCGTTTGCGACCATATCGACCCAAGTCCGCACGTTCCCGACATTGTTCCAACCATCCCCTTCTGTATCCAAGGCTCTCTTCTCACGGAAGCGCACTTTCCTGTTGCGGATATACTGTAGCGGGTTGTAAACCCTTCCCAGGCCTTCTTCGGGGTATACTTGTGGCTTGGATCCACCTTTACTGGCAGTGGGCCTGCCTTTTGAAGGAGCAGGTAGGACTGGGAGATATTGTAGCAGTCTTCTATACTCGAAAGACAATTCCAAAGCAACTCTCGCCTTTTCTGCACGTGCTAGTGTAGCATCAGATGCGTCCACAACGAGTTCCTCGTTCATTCCAGCCTCGAAAGCAGGTAAAGGTGTAGATTGCCGGCGGCGACCTTTCTCCTTCTGCGACGCTGGTGAGTCCGCTCCTCTGCAACTGGGAGCCTTATTTGATCTCGGCGATATGTTCCGCGAGATACGTCGCTGCTCTTGCATGTGCTGCCGTAGGCTGCCCCCACCGCTGTTGACGGGCAACCCTAGCATTTGCTGGCTCGAAGATAATACACGCCTGCCTCCAATTGAGTCTCGCGGTGGAAGGAGACCACCGCTGCTGAAGTTGCGCCTTCGATTTTCGCTGAGGTTCAGCGCAAGATTCACAATCTGTGCAGAATCTGTATCGAGGCCAATGGCGCTCCTTCTCTTCTGCGTCGACTCGTCATCAATCATAGTCGCCGATCCTGTCGAGGTGCCATTGCTTGCCAGGCTCTGGCCGGCTGTCGAACGTTTTGAAGCTCGATTGTTTGGCTCAGTGACCCCACCACCATCTGCCTCATCTGTAGACTGAGTATTCACGACCTCCGTAGCTAGCGGAGAGCTTCCTATTGATGGTTTTTGAAGATGCCTATGGCGAGCGCTTGCACGCTTGGAAATATGGAGATCCCCCTCTTCAGCGCGCCGCTTTCCCTTTACATTCTGTGAGATATCTGCTTCCGGAGACCTTGGAGGTCTGGGTTGAGAGGACGCGGGAGGAGTGTTCTGCAGTAAGAATCCTCCCGAGCTCCTTGGCTTGTGTCTCCGATGTTGGGGTTCATTTTGGGGGAGTGCTGCGCCTTCAGTGGGTGTACCGTTCCGATCATCGTAAGACTGCCTGTTCCCTGCAGCTGAAACCTGCACATCTAGCAAGGCGGACTTCCTGTTGCCATTTACGACGGCTCCTTCATCAGACTTCGAGGCGGAGGGACGCGAGAAGGTCGAAGTCCGCGGTGATTGGCCGCTAGACTTTTCAGACATGGCATCTTTGGGGCGGTGCTGGTGGCTTGTTGGGGTGTAAATTGGCCTGCATAATTGCAGGTCTCATCTTTGTCCGGTTTTCACGCCATGAGCATACAGTCATTGCAATTGAGCATCATATGGTACACTAGCGGAAGTCTCGGCCGAGGCCCACTCAGCCTTATGTATCAAAGTAGAAAAAGAATACGGAGTACATCGTTTCTACCTGCAAAAACATCATGCACAGAGTCGTACTTTATGGCTTGTAATCCCACCTTGCGAATACATGAAAGATGAATAAATTCCAGAACAGTGATGTAATCATCGGCCCGTGGTTTTCTCACGTTAAGAAAGTGAGAAACAACCCTGAAAAACAGTAATGCCTACTTCATTCTTTACTACCTCAAAAGTCTTTGCTTCTGCAATACTCCTTCGCGTAATTCTACTCTTCTACGGCCTGCTTCAGGATGCGTACTCGCCTCTCCCTTATACGGACATCGACTACTTCGTCTTCACAGACGCTGCACGCTATGTCTCCCAAGGCTACTCCCCCTATGAACGCGAAACATACCGCTACACTCCACTCTTAGCCTGGATACTGATACCCACAGCATGGCCTGGTCCCTTTTGGTTTTCCTGCGGCAAAGTGCTTTTTGCGGTCTCAGACATCGTTGCGGGATGGCTAATTATTCTTGTTCTGAGGAGTAAGGAAGGATGGATCATGCAACTGGAGAGAAGCCTGAAGTTTGCAAGTCTCTGGCTGCTGAACCCTATGGTTGCAACCATTAGTACGAGAGGAAGTTCTGAGGGTCTCCTAGGTGTTATCGTCGTTGCGCTACTCTGGGCTGTTCTAAGTCGAAGAATCGTATTATCGGGAGTTTTGCTCGGGCTGGCGGTGCATTTCAAGATCTACCCCTTCATCTATGGGATCTCGATCATTTGGTATCTGGAACCACCTTCATCTCCGCCATTTGGAAAAGAGCCCGAAATCCAGGCACAGAGTGCTCCAACTTCGTCAATCTCACGGAAGGCCATTACTTTTTTTACGAAGGATCGCATCATCCTGCTTGCTACCTCTCTCCTCTCTTTCACCGCCCTCAACATCTTCATGTACGCCATCTACGGCCAACCCTTCCTAAAGCACACATTCTTGCACCATCTAACGCGCGTCGACCACCGGCACAACTTCTCGCCATACAACACCCTACTGCATCTCTCATCGGCTTTGCCAGCTCAAATAGGGAGTATGCGCTTCGAATCGCTGGCATTCATTCCCCAATTGGGCCTGAGTGCCCTCTTGATCCCATTGGTCTTAGCGAAGAAAGACCTCGCAGGAACGATGCTAGCGCAGACGTTCGCTTTTGTTGCCTTCAATAAAGTCTGCACGAGTCAGGTATGTACCAATCTCCTTAATATACTCAATTATTTTGCTGTTTTTACCATGATGCGATATTGCGCTACCTTTGAATTGAATGTACGGACAAGAAATCCTCGCAATATACACAAACATATGTTCTGTTCATACTCAGCATCCTGTCCGCTCTGCTACGATAAACTTGAGTTCTGTCGATTAGTACTTAGCTGTATGTCTTTTGTAATTCTTTTTGCGTGGGTGGGAGACGAATGCCAAGATTTCGAGATTTGAAGCCTGCGCTCTAAGTAGTGATCAGTATGCACCTTTGCTGGGCTGGGCGCTAACGTTACCTCTCATACAGTACTTCCTCTGGTACCTAATCCTCCTCCCCTTCTACCTCCCCTACTCCTCTTTTCTCAGCTCGCCGCGCCTGAGCATCGCCGCCGCAGTGTTGTGGGTTGGCTCACAAGTAAGTTCCCTCCCTTCACTCCCATCCCTATCAAACGAACGAAGCTGATTGATCCATGCAGGCGTTTTGGCTCCAGCAAGCATACCAGCTCGAGTTTCTAGGCAAGAGTACCTTCGTGCCTGGGTTGTTCGTGGCAGGATTAGTGTTCTTTGCGGTCAATTGCTGGATCTTGGGGATTATGGTAAAAGATATGGGGGATGAATCGGGACCGAAGCAGGAGGAGTCTAAGGCGATGAAACCAAGGCAACGGGCCAAAGAAGATAGCTGAGGTCAATAATCCTTCTTTGTACAGACACAATTTCGGAAGGTTATCTACACGCAAGCAAAAAAACACTTATAGCTGTTAAGACAGCAATTAAACCTATGGGCTTCCATGTCCGGCCGTTTTCGTCTGCATCGAATCCGCATTAGTCGCCATGCAGTCCAATCGCCATCCCTTGAAACTCCATATCACTGGGTATATGAACGCCGCCGCTCATTTCCCCGTTAAAACGATCATGAGATACCATCTCCATTACCAATTCCCCCCAGTATGCGCCATCGCTTTATAATAATCACTCGTCATACACCTGTACCTGCCCACCCCCAAGACCGCGATATGACTATTAAGCATGTACACCTCATCATCCACCAAAGCCGTTGAAGACGTCCCAAACCGCACCTGCGGTCTCGCTTCTTTCAGTGCTTCCAAAATCTCTTCACTCCAGAGGCCCCACGCTCTGCCGCCTTCGAGATGGAACATTGGATTCAGGAGCGGCGCCGGGCTGTCCAGATCAATGAAGCGGATACGCATGTTCGTAATCTTCGTGTATGTCTGCAGCGAGCGAACGGCTTTTAGGACCAGCATCTCGAATGCCTGTATGAAAGGCCAGTTGTGGATGCCGGTTCCGTCATTATGAGCACCATGTTCACGACAAATCTTGTTGACAACGATGTCGATGCTTTTGAGACGGGTACAGCTTCCCCACGTTTGCTCTGCGGCTTCCATCGCCGAGGAGAACAATTTGCTGCAGACGCGGCCGGTGTATGTTAGTGTTTCGAGTTGGGGCGCAACAGCGCCGAGATTGCGGCATATGTGGAACGTTGGGTAGAGTTTCCGCCATTTCTTGAGCGAGGATGCGTTCTTGGTATAGAGGCCCTCAAGACAGAGATTGAGATGAGTTATGGTTGGGGAGAAGCCTTTTCTCAATGAGTCACACATGGCAATGTATGCGCCAGTCTTTGGCTTGTGATACGTGCAATGGAATTCGCGGAGTGAGGGGAGAGCGGATGAGAGGATGGAGAAGTCGCTGGATTCGCGAATGAGGTTCCAGGCTCCTTTGATAATGAGGGTTTTGATATTGGGCAGCGTAGAAAGTTGCGCGTATTGAATTGGCGATGCTGGAGGAGCCAGGGATGAGATATATTTAGGTTTCGTTGGTGATGATGGCTGAGTGTTCTTTCGCTGCGTGGCGGTCTTCACAGAATTGTGCTCCGCAGAACAATCTACCAAGCTTAGAGTTGCGTCGGTATAACAATGCATGTCAAACTGAGCACGACTTGTAGAAGGTCCAGCTCGTTGTATATGTCGGAAGTATTTGACCATCGGTGGGCGTTTACAGTGACCGCCTTCGATAGTAAGGGCGCAGAGTAATGGGAAAAGGCCCTGAGCGCAACCGAATATCTCTTCTATCGTTGCGTTCTTAGAGGCAAGCTGAAATGCCGTCGCGCCCTCTGGTATTTCTCCAGTCCAACTGGGATCGATGGACTGAAAGGCCCTGACGAGGGTCTCCCGGCCATGAGGATGGGGTACTACCCCCGAGCGTGGCGGTATTGGTACGGTCCTGATCTCCCATATCGGGACAAGAACCTCGAAATGTCGTACATATGTTTGTAGATGCGGGTTTTTGAGGAACCAGTCTCCACATTCTTCAATGGCGGATTTTGTGCCTTGTATCTTGACTGCGAAATTAAATTAGCCAGGCATCGTAAGAGTTCAATGAGAGGAGCATCTCACTGTGTCGGTAGACTCTCTCCTGTATCAGCTTCCTCCAAGTGGACGACACCAAGGCCAGATCTGCCACCTTCTTCCTTCTGGGATGCCGCATGACCGCATTCCAATTGCGCACAGTATGCAGCGAACTTGATGGATCCGAACTTGTAGACCCCAAATGACCGACGACATGTCCAAAAACTCCTTCTAGTATTTCCAAAGGCAAATCATCTATCTTCGATCTGGGGTATTGCGACGATTTTGAGGGTGCTGCCACTGGTATGAAAGGATCGTCAGGCTCGACGCTCCGGTCACCACCCTGAGAGTGAGGCTGAACGGAGATATCATCTTCGGTTTGGTTCTTGGCTCTCTCCCTGAGTGGTGGGGGTCTAACAGTCAAAGCGCGAGGGCTTGATCTGGACAAAGATCTCGATATCGGGGTTATCGGTACGGTGAGAGAGCGGTCGTTGGTACGGTCTTCCAGCATCATAAGGGAAGGGGAGAACTGCTAGGCGTAGGCCAATTGCCTGTAGGATAGAGCAGGCCCTGCCTTCTCTAAAAGGCTTTGAGATAGGTAGTTTGCGCGACGAGGCGTGCGGGGCTGATAAGGCGTTGAGAAGCGCGTGGATTCAGGAATTTCAGAGGGACGTGACTGAATGCGAATAAATTGTCATGCATCATGATGGGAGTCTTTCTGCATTGTTCTCGTGTCAGAATGAGCGTATTGAGAAGTCTTCAAGCGTGCTGTATGCATTTTCCCTTCTCTGCAAATGTGTAGTCCAACCTCAGTGGCTGAGCGCTTGCATCACTTCCGGCTGCTAGCCGCCGTTGATCGTCCTTGGCTTTTCGTGTACTCCAGCAATTCGATATTGCAGTCCACTAATATTCTGGAAATATTCTGCTTCTCACGCGCTTTAGATATTGTTATTCTTGCAAAGAGATATCTCCGGGCAACTCGGTGCACTTACAGGGCAACGGACCGCGACGCAATATCGATGTATGCTCAGCACCTGCTCCTAATGCATATATGATTGCAAAGTAGGCATTAAATTTGCTACTTATCGTAGCGGATCCCATTGCTGGGCACTCACAAGATTAGAAGGCTACTGCTTATGTCCATTCCTGACTTCGGGATACCATTAATGTCGATCGACCCTACCCATATAGGTCATACTCCGAAGGACGCCCTTAGCGCTTTCATATGAGGTCAGATGCATACACACACGTTTGAACGTTTCATGTTTGAGAGAACATCATGTCATCCACCCGATTCCACCAACCCATTTCTTTCTCCTTGAGGTCCTACATTGCAAACACTCTCGTCCAACCCCAATTTCGACAATGGCGCAGATCCCACAGACTCTCCTTCCACAATAACGACACGCAAACTCTGATCCTCTGGAATCCTCGTCGTCCATACCACCCATGCTGATATCGTTGTCGCGCAAGTCCAGAGGCGCTTCACAGTCTTCGCAGGTGGGAGCCGAAGAAGGCGCAACATCTATCGGATCAGAGACTGTGGGTGGCGACGAGATAGACCAGAAGCGGTGCAGCAAGTGCTGGCGCTGAGGAGGCTGGCGTGGGGTATGGTCTTGTGAAGATGTGGAGCGGGTCAATGCGGGGGGGGGTCGAGCGGCGGCGAAGAGCTTATTGTAGGTATTTTCTGGTCGGAGATATTAGGTTAGCGAATTGAGAAGCTGGTGCAAGAGAGAGGAAGAGGACAGAACGGAGAAGGTCGGACTAACCGTGAATCGTATCTTCATCTGGTCTGTTGTCACGATATCGTTTTCGGGTACGCGGATGGAGATACGAAGGCTCCGTTCCATGGATAGGTCGAGTGGTATACATGGCATGATTGATCATGAGTGTGTCGGGGCATGGGCTGGAGGAAGGGTCGCGCGAGGCTGTGGTGGCCGTGGAGGAAGGTGAGATAGTTGAGTCAGAGCGCTTGCGCTTCAAAGCCGTCATTGAATAGTAGAAAATGAAACTGCCGCGAAGCCGAAGTATCAATGAGTATGTTGATGTTTCTGAGCAATGTTGGAAAATGGAGATGATAGTCAATGACGGTTGCTTCTACAAGTAGGAGGACGCGATGCGCGCGTAAAGAGATCGACCGCTTGTCTTAATTGGGATTCCACTATAACCACCGGCACTGCACATACTAGGTGGACATTCGGGGCTTACTTTGACTGTCTGCTGCTGTGGGGGCTAGACCTGAGATTCCAAGACCTCCTTTTTCAGGAGATCTAGAACCCGAGTTCAAGTTGATCCGATTTTCTGCTAATCGATCTACAAGCGCCGCAGTGGAAGGGCAGAAGATTCATGTTCTGAACGTTCAAAGACGTCGAGCAGAGTCTACCCAATGACCACACGAGCAGCCAGCCACGCCGGTTCGTGGTATACTGAGCATGGTCCGACGCTGAAGCATCAGTTGGACGAATGGCTAAGCCAGGTTGACAATAGCATTGAAGGAGTAGGACATATACCTCAGCCAGGAGCCAGAGTAATCATAGCACCGTATGCACTTGACCATTGAGGATGATCAGATTCTTGAACTGAATAATAACTCTGCAGACACGCAGGCTACTCGTATTCAGGCCCTGCAGCAGCATGGGCCTACAAGTCTCTCGATCTCTCCAAAGCGTTTGATGTCCATGAGTACCAACATCTCTACCGTCTGCTGACTTGGTTTTCAGTGAACGAGTCTTCTTACTTGGGCCTTCACATCATCTTCACCTCTCCGGCTGTGCTCTGTCAAAACACACCCACTATGGCACGCCTATGGGAGGCCTTGTGCTTGACAAAACTACGATAGACGCGTTACGCTCCACTGGTCGATTCAAAGAAATGTCTACCTTAGCTGACTCCGATGAGCACAGCTTAGAGATGCATCTCCCTTACATATTTCACCTATTGTCCAAGTCGTTTACCTCAGCAGTCATGCCGTCCCTTATCCCCATTCTCGTTGGCAGCACGGAGCCAACGACAGAAAAAGCGTACGGCTCATTACTCGCCCCCTATCTCGCTGATCCAGCAAATGTCTTCGTCGTTAGCAGCGACTTCTGTCACTGGGGATCTCGCTTCAATTACACATACTACCTACCCTCTAGCACCACTGAGGCTTCAGAAGGCGTGTATCTGGGATTGAGAGACAAGCCAAAGGACCCTCCGATCTGTGATAGTATTGCTCGATTGGACAAGCTGGCAATGCAAGGTGTCGAATCCGGCCACCACGATGCATTCCTGGCTATCCTGCGAGATACGGGAAATACGGTCTGTGGACGGCATCCAATTGGCGTGATGATGGCGGCGATCGAGGCTTTGAAGAAAGAGAGCAAGATCGGAGAAGATCTAGGGAAGTTCCGTTTCGTTCGCTATGAGCGCAGCAGTGAGGTTACTCGAGGGAACGACAGTAGCGTCAGCTATGCCAGCGCATTCGCAGTGGTTTGATCAGATCATATCAAACCAGCCCGCCACTGGGAAAGCTTTTGCCAACATTGATGCTCGCATGCGCGTATGATGGACCGAAAGATCTGAGGCTATTCATTGGCGCATGTCACATCGATCTGTTGACTGGAAGAGTCAACCGCACCTGTGGACCACTTGTCGGATCTAGTTCTTGCTAGCTCACACGCGCTTGGGTGACCATTTCGAAGTATCATATTTGTCCGCAACAGTCCGTGTATGTTTACTCTTGACGAGCGTTTCAATTCATGGTTGTCAATCATGCAGCACGCTTTCCTGGCTCGACCTCTTTCCAGAAAAAGAAAGCCTGGGCTAACGCTTTCATGATCGCGGAACAAGAGTAAACATTGCGGCTCTGCGATGTTGCATGCTAGCTAGCCAAGAAGAGCTCGATGTCTCTATCAATCGGATCTTCTCCACAAGAACTCTGGCGAGAGTCAACAATCTGCCGCATTGGAGAAGAGCCGCATTCTTTTGACACATGAAAAAGCAACCGTTGTGGCAGTGCACGTGGCTTTCATTTCACGATAATTTCAATCTTCTACGAAGAGGCCACTCGCGAACAACGTATTTCCGCTTTTAGCTCTTGAAACACATATGTGGACCCCGTGAACACGACCGTATTTATACCATGATGCTTCCTCTTCTCCATTATGACCCCTACCTGTCGCTCTTCTCTCGAAGCTCTCTTTTTTTAGCGTTACTCTTCCAAAGATGCAGTCCTCTACGTCGTTGACCCTGTTGATGGTTCTATCTCTCTCCTCCCACAGCCTCTCTCTCAATGTCCCAGCAGGGGTCCGTGATGCAGCTGCAGCAGCTGTCTCCCGGTAGAAACCGGCCTTTTCGCCAAAACCCATAACCACACTAACTCCAACGTAGCTCCAATCCTCTTCCTCCTGCACTCCTAACCCTATCTATCGGCCCAGACGACTACCCCATCGAGAACACCGACCTCAAGCTAGTCGTCCAGAAGCCCTACGGTCAAGCGCTTCCCTTCGGCTCGACAATCCTTTGCCTCGCCTCCGCCCAAGCCGACCTCGATCGCCAGTATACGGAAAAGGGCGATGTGATCATTGGCAACAGCTACACCTTGGAGTATCAGGGCATCAAGATTTATATCCAAGCCATCTACAGGCGCCTCATGACCGTGACCAAAGCGTCCATCGCCTTGAACAACATAGTGAAGCTCATGAATGGATATCCGAACCTGAGCACGAAGGCTGTCACAGTTCTGCTGTTTGAGGAGGGTGAGGGTATCCTTGCCAGAATTTTGATCTCGAAGAGTCTAGCTGCAGTGACAGGGAATGTGACGGTCAGCCTCAATGGCACAACTCCCAACCTGGCCGTCCCAGTCAGCCTCGCAGCGTATGTTCTCTTCCCCTCCTCCAATTTCACGCATGCACAGTAATCACACTCACCCCTTCCTCACAGCCTCGACCCCAAAAATTACCGCGTCCCCCACACCGCCGTCGTTGTCGCCCTCGAAGGCCAACCACCCTTCGGCTCTCCCCTTCCCCAAGACCCCCTTAGACTGACTCTGGCCTCCGCCGAAGGTAAGTCACCCCCTCTCCCCAGCCATCCCACTGCCCCTAGCCCCCTTCAAATCCACTTCCATCTACTAAAGTCTACCCCGCTCAAACAGTCGCCGCATCCGAAACCATCTCCGAACACGGCGACATCGCCGTCGAATCCCTGTGGCGCTTCATCGAAAACGGCGTCCAAATCGATATATTCACGTCCCTTTCCGTCGACTGCAAGTTTAGCACTCTTTACACCGGCCTCCTCGGACTCGCAGACTTGATGAACGAACCTGGGGGTGTAGGGGCTGTGGCTGCTGATTTTACGCTGACTGAGGATGGATTGGGCGAGGTAGCGAGCGGGAGCTTGAAGTTAGAGGGGACGTATGCGGGTGCGGTGATGCCGAGTGGATTGGGTGAGGCGGGGAAGCCGGTTGCAACCCTGGTGGAGGGGAAGCCGACACTTAGTGTGGCGTTGGTTGGGGGGGCTGTTGAGACGGGAGCTGTTGGTACTGCTTGAGGACTAGGAACTGGCGGAGCGGTCTCGAACATATTTGGATGAAGTGGAGATGTGCTTACATCTCACCTGGGTCGATCTCGTTATTAGGTCAGATCGAGTACAAAATGAAGCAAAACAAGAGTCTCGTATTCTAACTATTGAGCGTTCCACCGTATCCCCATTCCATGGTATTGCGTCATCCCCAAACAGAGGCAGGGCCAATACCTTCTCCAATTCACTCAGCCCCTCGTCTTCTTCAGCCATGCCGGACTCCGACTCCGGAATAACAAGAGAAAGTTTCGGTCCCTAGCGCGCTAGAATGGCACGTCTCCAAGTCTCGACTCTGTTCAGATCTGGCGTTCGGCTGGGAAAAGTCTGACGGGGCTTGGGGCTCGATAGTAAGTTGGAGGTGGTGTATGTGAAGATGCGACCCCCACAAGTCAGCGTAGACTTTCCGGAATCATATCTGGGCATTGACTGGGAAGGGGCCTCGGGGGCCTTGGGGGAGGTGTACGACCAGCTGGAGGTAGTCGGCTACGATCCACAGCACAAGGCCTTCTGTATGGATTGTACAGACGGGCTTGCCTTCTCCTTTGCAATCTAAGAAGGGCCTCATCAGTGTCTTTAGCCCATCTTCGTCGAGCTTGAGCCTCGATCAACTGATGATCTCTTTTTAGCTCCAATGAATCCCGCTGTTCGAGTTCGTTGAGCGCCTCGTGGACTTCAAGAAGTAAGGCTTCGTTGTCATAGGCAGTATGATCCTCAAGGCTGGAGTTCTCGACGGGCTCAGGGGAGCATTTAGCTAGTGTTTCAGCTGTTGTTGTGTCGCTTTTGATATTGGTGGCACTTCGCTCGGATGCATGTTGTATCGATGCGTGCTCGCTCGCGCCATGTTCAATCGACTCCAGTTTATTATAAGAGCGCGCCATGCCCGGCAAAATGCCTTCAGTAGGCCTTCTGTGTTCCCCCTCCCTTCCCTCCCACCAACCAGGTCCGCGATGAGTACCAGACAACGCGTTGTTAGCGTTGGCCGCGAAAGGTGCAGTAGGCGATGTATCACTCAGCGGTTGCTTGACCTAGGCCCTCCTAGTGGAAGGTATGGAACAATTGTGCGGAGAGGAGCAACCGTGGCAACGAATTCTCCTTGGCTGCTCTTCCTTGCTGAGCATAAGCTTATTTGACTCAAGGGCCTCGTCGTCGTCAAGAGGGGAAGGGAGGGGCCTTGGTGATAGTCGTAGAAAGAATCGAATTCTGGGCCAGGTTTTTCTTCTTCGTCTGCATTGTCGTCTGTAGATGGAGAAGACGGGGTTGAATTTGGGAAACGTAGATGGTGCCGAGCTTTAATTCGGGCATGTAGCCGACCCTTAACCAGTGGCAGGTGTGTGTGCCTGCACCTTCAGAATATATCGGCTTGTCAATCGGCTTGTTGGAGGAGGTGGGTCATCTCCGAATAGAAAAAGGGAGCCGGGGAAGACAGGGTCATACTTTTGAGGACGGCTCCCGTGGCGGTGCATAGCTTGGGTAGCTAGTCTGCCGTATGTAGTGTCAGATGGTCCTGGAGCTTGTGTGGCAACCAGGTTAGATGACTCCTCCAGGGATGTTCTTTGGCCCTCGGAATTGCTGGCGGCATTGTAAGCCTTGGTAGTTGCCCTTTGATCTTCGAGGTCTGTGATGGCGTGACTATTCTTTCTGCTAAACCTGATGATCATGTATGTATCCTTCATCTCCTCCCCATCGTGGTAGAAAAAGAGGCCAGTGAGAAGAATACCACCAAGACCGCAGAGTATGACCGATAGAAGGAAGATATCCAGTATTGTGTAGGCTATTCGGCTTGAAAGTTTGTCGCCGAGAAGTGATGCCATCAAATTCCAGAGAGCGACCACGTTGCCGAATATGGAGTGCAGCGGCGAGGATCCAAGTCAAGGGCGTCAGAGCGACGAGCTATAGCAATTGCCTACGAGCAGGGTGAATAGGCCCACTTCTACAGGACTCTCGGACCTGTCCTAAAATAGCTTGCCAGTAATCAATGGAAGCTACGAATGCCCATGCTGTGGTGAAAAAAGCGAGAAAGGCAAGCAAGACGTCCAAGAGCCCGTAGGTGGCCATCACTGCTCAAATTTCGTTCAGTACCAGGTTTTATGGGTAGTTTCATATTTTGAGGCTTCTTCTAAGGCGGAAAGAAAACCATGTACTGCATGTCTCCGTGAACGAGTGCTTGGAACTGCCGCTGGAGAGGAGGTTGAAAATTTTAGGGAATTTGGCGGGGAGCTAGGGTTTAAAGATGCGAAGAGCTGAGCAATAGACTTTCAAGCCTCGCCGTTATTCAGCCATGTAGAGTAAGGTAGTGAGGAAATTCGCTAGATTGGAAAATTCTAAAGTCTCAGCGAGAGGTTGCCCACCTTGAATGGAGTTGGAATGGCAAAGAAATTGTGCCATTGCGCACCGTAGAGCGAGGCCCATTTAGCCATTTGAAAAGTACCAAAATTCGGCTAGACGAGAAGAGGAGGGGAGCACCACGAATGGAAAAAGCACTTGCAAAGCCTGAGGCAGCAAGACAATCAGATGTTTCATCCGACGTGCTTCTGCTCATACGCAGGGCCCGAAAGCGGGTAATTCTTTTCACGCTGTAGTAAGGAATGATACAAAGAGCTGAGCATATCACAATGGCCAACAACAGCGGCAGCAAGGTCAACTTTCACGGACAAATTCAGACTTACATTGATGCTCTATCAAAAGCACCTGTGCTTTGACGCAGTGCAAGACTCGGCAGTTCGGTTTTTCTACGTGCACAGCGCACAGTGAAAGCAAGCTATACTAGCGAGTACCGTGATAATCACTGTCCTTACGAGAGGCACCTTTGCTATTATAATTATGACATAATGAGATGCTCACTCACAAGCACGTAAAAGGCGGACGGCCTATTTGGTAGTATGTCTTGCCTGATTGAACGGACCTTCCTTATTTGTACATGCGTGGTATTCAGCCGCTGATGCTGATGGGTATCTATGGGTTTCGGCCGCAGTGAAAACAAAAATAAGGGCTTTTGACTGCCGTTGTCCAAGCACTGATGCTTGCATGAATTTAAAAACTACATCTTGCAAGGCGTCCTCTGGGTGTTTTGAAAAAATCAACTCCTATGTTGATAGTGGCATGATAGAATTTGGCGGTGAGTACACACGTTTTGTGAGCGGGAGATCTGCGTGCACTGGAGTTGCTCGTCTCTCAAGCTCCTCTACGTCTGTGGTGCGTGGCAACCTTGTGGCTAGACGGACAGTCTCTGCTCGAGGGTATTTCCCAAAAATGTCGTTCATGTAGGTCCTCACTTCGTCTGGAGAAGCTACAATTCGAGATAGTAGTTCGAGATATTTTGTTTGGTTTGTAGTCAAGCGCATAGTAACCGGCTGATAATAGTATTTCGCGTCTTTGTACTTTGCTGACGCTGCTGTTTTGCCTGAACGAACGACTAGGAACGAGACTATGACCTGAGTGCCACCGTAAAGGTACTCGAGTATGCTGAACCTGGGAAAGGAGAAACGGTCGCCGCTCCCTCCAACGATGTCGAAGACGATGGCGGTAATTTCTGGCTTGGGTGGGCTAAAAGGCTTAGTGCTGGCAGGGGGAGCCGTGATAGGGTAGGTCTGAGAAGAAGGTTCGAGCTTAACAGAAGCTGGCGCCAGATGACCTGGCGCAAAGGTGCCTCCTAACACGGCCTGGTTCCAATGTGTCTCTGGCGTAGCATTTGGCACAACAGTCCTGGAGGGGTGTTCTTGTCCATTGTGTGGAGGCGGCTGATGACGATTCTCGTTCTCGAATTGTTCACTCGGACTGGGCCGAGACTTTATGATTGCATTGAGTTCGTCGATATGGTCCTGGAACTCTTTGAGTTGGACTTGAGACGCTTTACCGCCCGCTACGATTTTCATCAAGGTCTTGAGATTGGGATCAGAAGCGGCCCTGGTCGCCAACATTTGAATGACGGGATCCGCTTTCGGCTCGTCGGGGTGAGAATGGGACTGAGCCTGGTCATTGCGTGTACTTTCCGACCTTGACAGACTGGGTGGTTGGTGTGCCACAGCAGGCAAACGCGGATGGTATGTGGCTGGTGGTCCCTGCGGACCAAATTGGGCGAAGCCTTCGCGGAAAGGGGGGAGCGAATTTTGTGATGAGTGGCCTTGTTGTGCGTGCGAGTGTCCCGATGCGGCAGGCTGCGAGTCGTAGGTGCCAAGATATGGGTAGGCTTGTGGAAACGGATTGTATTGTGCAACGGATAAGGATGGCGGACGTGTATTGGCAGTAGGGAGGCTGGCAGGGGTTTCTTTGACGGTGTATAGCGTAATCTCGAAAACGTGAGGCTCCACGATCATAGAGCATCCTCCGATCTTGGTCATAGTCTTTGTGGAAGGGTTCGCAGTGTCACTCATTGCCTTCTTCCCCTTAGGTTTTGCCCAGTATATTTCAAAGACGCCTCCATTGAGCCATTTCTGCCGTGAGCGTTCAATGGAAGCTGCCAATACGCCGCTGTTAAGAAGTTAGTAAGACATATACCCCGAGGAAGAAGCGATACTAACCTCTCGGGGACTGTCTGGTAAGCCTTGTCCGGAAGACTTGAATCCTGAGACTCTGGAAGAGTAGGCAGTGGCTGACCCTCTCGAAGCCTGACAGGGAGACCCTCAATGATAGGTTCAGCAGGAGGCGGAAGAACAGCAGCGGCCGCTCGGGGTGGAGCCGGTGGAGGAGGGGGGGTCAACGCTCGCTTCTTCAGTGGAGGCTCGCCCCGGTTCCTCGTAGACAGTCTTCGCTTCTCAGACATGATTGTGAGTACACGAGCCTCCGGACAGATGCTGCTGTCTAGAGCAGAGTAGTCGAGGCAAGCGCGTCAATACGATAGCCTTGGCATTCTCGTGGCCTCTCGATTAGGCTAGCCTAATTTCGCCAACCTCGCCCGTATCAACCTCGCCCATAGCTCGCTGCTGCTTTCAATCGTTCTTGCCCATCACTGGCTTTTCTTTCCAATTTTGTACTACTAGTGTCTTGTGGGAGTAATGCTTGGGCTGGTCATGTAATACTGAATCCAGGTGAATACGATGGCCATTGCGCCTATCTTCAAGAAAGCGTACTGGTCACTTGCTATCGCTAGTGGACTTTACTTTGTTTGCTTGTCCATTCTCCTCAATGGATGGGCACAGCGACAGTGAGCAAGATGTTCGTGGGATTGTGAATATGGAATTTATGGAAACATAGGGCTCTTTACGCCCATAAGATCAATACGAATTGGTTGCACGATCCTAATAAACCTGAGTTGTTTGGTTTCTTGAGTAGACTTCTGGATTGCTAAATGTCTATGCGTGTTCTAAATTATCGCAGAGAACCAAGTCCGATCATTCAACATTACTACACCAGATGGAGAAGTGCTGTATGCGTGGCACGTCCTACCTCTCTCAGTATATATCAAGAACGAACGGGCGCTCGTCGCAGACCCTGCAAGCTTGCGCGACAACTTCAAATTTTCAGCGGCTTTCCAACTGCTGGCCAATGATCCCGAGAGTCGTCTCGTAATCAATTGTCAGTCAAATCGTCCCGAATCGGCCGTTCTTTTGCTGACAGTGAGAAGTCCATGGCAATGCTGGCACGGTCGCCCAAGGATGGCGCACCGATACTTATCGCACACTGACATCGGTTGCAGACAAGATCCATGTCGTGACGATAGACTACCGTGGCTTTGGATACTCGACCGGGAGTCCCTTCGAACGAGGATTGATTATTGATGGCATTTCCTTGGTAAACTGGGCCATTGATGTTGCAGGTATACCTCCAAACAGGATAGTCCTCTTGGGCCAGAGCCTTGGTACTGCAGTAGCCACGGCAGTAGCCGACCACTTTATTACGGAGGAGAACCTCGAGTTTAAGGGCATCGTGCTCGTCGCTGGCTTCTCAGACATGCCAACGCTACTCGAAAACTACGCGATCGGTGGCTTCATACCGATCCTCTCTCCATTGAGACCTTATCCAATGGTTCAGAAATGGTTCGGCAAGCATATTCAGGAGACCTGGTACACAATTACAAGACTCGACAACCTAGTCCGGAAGAGCAAAAACATCAACTTGCGACTGATTCACGCAAAAGATGATTATGAGATCCCGTGGACCCATTCCAATTTACTATTCAATGCAGCAGCAAATGCTACGAGCGATAGGGGTCTTAATTTAGAGCAAATTGACGCTGTCAAGATTCGTGAGGACTTGGGCGGGTCTGGCTATACTAATACCTGGACAGCTTCAGAAGAGAATTGCGAGTACTGGGAAAATTGCGGTACAAAATCGATCAGACAAGATATCGTCTTTCACGGAGGTGAGTCGATTGGAGCCTCTGTCTGGCTAATGGTGCAATGACAGCTTATTGAAGTTTAAGGTCACAATCGAATTGTTACGTACCCTGTGGTGACCAAAACGATCTTGAACCTCTTTGGCACCAACAGCACACCTAAGAACTACGACACAGATTTGAGTGAGTGAGTGGGTGTATGAGTAGTATGTGCTGCACGCATTTGTTACGAAGTCATTATACGTAGGTCTCATGGTCACGGTAAATGATCTGCAACTAAGCACCTCCCAGGGTCCTGGGTGTTCGCCGTTGAATTATGGGACCAAGCAATCTGTTTTAAGCAGCATGCCGTACTCTACATTATGAAAGCGGGATCAATTGTCGGGTACCTTACTTTGCTTCGAAAGTCAAGAGTGCAGCATGCGATAATAGCGCATCTTGGAGCCAAGTGAGGTCGAAGAAGGCAAGATATGTAGAGTAGCTAGAACAAAGAGACCACTCCATGATGTACCCTTAAACATTCCACTCGTTCCAGAAATACACGGCTTGTCAAGAAGATATATTGGGGAGCTGTTCACAACTTCGTCTCATTGCAGCCTTGCCAACCCCTGCATCGGACTTAAGGTAAGGTTCTCCACACCCCACTAAACGCTTTCGAGAAACAACACACCTGAACAATAAATAATGCCTGAAGAATCGAAGGTCGTGGACCCCAAAAATGACGCAGAAGCTGCCAGAGATCTCATTTTTAATGGCGCAACGGACGAAGACAGCGGCGAGGAAGAGGAACCCACAGACAGCAAAGACCCAGACTCGGTAACAGCAGGCAGCACCTCTAAGAAAAAAAAGTCCAAGAGATTGAAGTTCAAGAAGGCTTTGGGCGTGGGCAGCAAAGAGAATGGAGACAAAGAGGAACTGGGTAGCTTGTCGAATCCGGCGAGCAGGCTGACGAGTGGAATGGTCGACCAACTCTTGGAGATGAATCCGTCGTTGAAGAGTGAGGTCGAAGGGTTGGACAATGACCAGGCAGTCGAGAAGCTGAAGAAGCTTGACGTTGCGGAATTGCTCACTGGCATGGTGCGTTACAGATTACACTTCCAAGAAACATAGTCCTGACAAGGGAACAGTCAGTGAGCGGGAAGAACCAGAAGGACATGGCGTCGTACAAGTTCTGGCAAACGCAACCTGTTCCCCGGTTCGGTCAGTAATACCGGTACAATAGTTGGGTTAAGCTGAGTCTCAACAGATGATGAGGCGAAGAAGGTTCAAGAAGGACCAATCAAGGTCGTTGACCCAGAGACTGTCTCGAAGGAGCCCTCGAAGATGCTCGAGGGATTTGAGTGGGTGACGATGGACCTTGCGGACGACAAAGAGGTAACACGCATGCTAAAGGCTACATGAGAGAGGATTGTGGCTGACAAGCGCACAGCTAGAAGAAGTCTATGATCTCCTCACTGGCCACTACGTTGAAGACGGCGAAGCCATGTTCCGCTTCAACTACTCCCCCTCATTCCTCAATTGGTAACCCTCTGTCTCTCGAAATTCTCCGAATCGCAAATTGCTTAACAGTTCCAGGGCCCTCAAGTCCCCTGGTTGGCGGAAAGAATGGCACGTTGGTGTGCGCGCTACCAAATCTCGTAAACTCCTCGCCTTCATTTCTGGCGTGCCGGTCTCCCTGCGTGTCCGCTCCACCACCCTCAAATGCACCGAGATCAACTTTCTTTGCGTCCACAAGAAGCTACGCTCGAAGCGCCTTGCACCTGTCCTGATTCAGGAGATCACACGGCGATGTTATCTGTTGGGGATATACCAGGCAATATACACCGCAGGAATAGTGCTACCGAAGCCGGTTTCGAGTTGTCGATATTTCCACAGAAGCCTAGATTGGTTGAAATTATACGAGGTGGGTTTCAGTCCGCTGCCGTCAAATTCGACAAAAGCGAGACAAATTACGAAGTATCACCTTCCCAGCCAGCCGGCTTCTTCTGGACTTAGGCAAATGGAGCAAAAAGATGCTACTGCCGTGCAAGACCTATTGGATAGATACTTAAAGCGCTTCGATATGGCACCGGACTTCGACAAAGAGGAAGTTGAGCATTGGCTGCTTCACGATACACAGCTAGCTGAGCAGGTCATCTGGACGTACGTCGTGGAAGATCCCAAAACGCACAAGATCACTGACTTTTTCTCATTCTACTGCCTTGAATCATCCGTGATTGGCAACCAGAAGCATGACAATGTGCGAGCAGCCTACTTATTCTACTATGCTACGGAGACGGCATTTGCGAAAGAGGAGAAGGGTCTGAAAGAGAGACTAAACCTTCTGATGACGGACGCTTTGGTCTTGGCTAAGAAGGTTTGTTCAGATATTTCTTTTGGTATCTCACTAGCTGACAGTGTTCGCAAAGTTCAACTTCGACGTCTTCAACGCTTTGACACTGCTCGACAATCCTCTCTTCCTGGAGCAGCAGAAGTTCGGAGCAGGAGACGGCCAGCTGCATTACTACCTGTACAACTACCGCACTGCTCCCATAGCTGGCGGTGTGGACGCCAAAAACAATGTCGATGCTTCGAAAAGAGGAGGCATTGGAGTCGTGATGGTGAGCTTTTATGTTTCTCACTCTCTCTTGTACAGCTTTGCTGATCTGTCGTAGCTGTGAGCCATCATGCCACTTATCTCATGCATGGGACACTTGGCATTTGGCCTTAAAAAGAAGCATGCGTGACCCTGTGCGCTTTAGCTAGACGTGGGACGAGAGAACGCTATCGGATAATGGGCGTGCAACGATATCCAAAAAAGGAGAAGAAAGGCTTCATTACTCATGAGATTCATGAATGTCATCAACATCATCATCCGTGAAGGGGCTGTTATCACTTTGACTTCGTACTACCCTAAGGAACCCACACCAGCCCCCTTATTGTCTGCTGCTTCCATGCCCGCAACCAATTCCCCCAACTTCCCAAAATAGTCAGCACTATATTTACTATCCGCAAACTCCTCCACCCTCTCCACCGTTTTCCCATCCTCCGTCATCCACAAGCTAAATATATACTCGTTTGCATATTCCCCCATAACCGTTAAAGCCTTGCTAGACACATGCATCACCACCCGTCTTTCCACCTCATCGATAGTAGTGTCATGCACCGTCAAATGCATGTCGCGGAAGATTGGTAGTATGTCTTCGAGGAAAGCTGCGTAGGCTTCGTTGTTCATTGGAGGTTGAGAGGTGGAGGCTGGGAGGATCTGGTGGATGCAATTTGGGGCGCGGAAGGAGAGGATGGAGGACTTGGACCAAGTGTTGTAGCTGTTTATGAAGATTTGAGCGGTGGAGAGGAGGGAGGTACGAGACATGGTGAATTGTGGAAGGTTGGTTTGAGTGGTTAGGGTATGAGGGGAGGAGTGTTGGGTAGTGGCTTGAAGATGAGATGTAGAGGTGCCGTGACAAGTTGTAAGGGTCAATGAATTGTAGGCGGGATGTCCTGCCTGTTCAGTCGCTGGGAGATGGAATTGTGTAATCGGCAGGGTGAATGCTTGGTACAGGTGACACAGAAAATTAACATGCATGGTCGGAATCCAATTTGACGGATTTATCTTCGGAGATAGAAACGACTGTTGTCCACTGGGACTTTACCATGCCAATACCTACTTGATGTCTTCATCGTACACGTTGCTTGCCTCCGGAGCGACTGAGATTTCTTAAGTCATGACTTTGGTCGAGGAACAGTGCTTCAATGCTTGCCTTTCAGGTCACATGATCACGCGCGAACATTTTCCCCGCGTACAATGCCGAAACCAAACCTGAACATCTAAATACTCGACGTAAGGCCAGCGTCATGTGGACTTTGGAATGTGATGGGGACGTCTTAGCCAGTACGTACCAATGACAATGACTCCCAAATTCAGGCTGACATACCCAATCAGAAAAGCGAATCTGGCTGCGCCCCGGAAAGAAGTATCTTTTTGGAAGAACATTGGAGCAGAAAGCTAAGAATTGTGGAGATGTCTTTTCCGATGAATACCCCAAGCGAGACGCTGATATAACCCTAGCTAGCTTCCAGCTAAAGGATGAGAAGTCTGTCTCTAGGAAGCATATCACACTCTCCGTCGCGACTGTAAAGCCTGGCGATGGAGTGAGTCCCTCCAAGCATCACAATAACTCAGAACCTTCTCTAAACATATCAGTCCCTCGTACATTCCCGATCAGAGGTCTCGATCAAGGATGAAGCCACAAAATTTGGCACGGAGATAGATGGAGTCCGTGTCAAGAACGAGACACGGGTGTTGAAAAACGATGTGCATACATTCAAGCTTGGAAAGTCCGAGCATGTATTCCGGTAGGATCAGCATGCGTTCTATATCACGCTCCAGCTGACAACTTGTGGTAGCATGACATGGCAGCCTGTGATCTTCACCTTCTCCCTCAGCTCGAAGGAGATGAAGGCAGGAAAGGACCCATTGATCAACTACCGAACCCGCCTCGAAGAACTCGACGTTAAAGTCATCATCCCCTTCGTTGTTGGCGCAACCACCCACGTTGTGAGCAGTAAGCGAAATACTGCCAAGGGCCTACAAGCTCTCATCAACGCAAAATATATCGTGGCAGAAACATACATTGATGCCTTGATCTATGCTACAACGCCAGAGAATCTTGATGAGTTGGAAAGCTTGTCGCCGCTTGAAGAAGACTTTGATGCCAACTGGCCGAGCGCTCTGAACCATCTACCTGCAAAGAGCAAAGAGCCGAGCGAGCGACCTGCCGCTGAATTCGTGCCGAAGCTAGCAAGAAACAATGTATTCGAAGGCTATACTTTTGTCTTTTGTGATTTAGCCCAATTCGAGTCTCTGCACGGCCCTATCACGAACGGAGGCGGGAAAGCATTGGAGTTCACGCTCAGTCTAGGCAGAACAACAACAGAAGAGATTGTACGCTATGTCAAGGGCGTTGCAGGAGAAAAGGGTCTTGGAGAGTTCGAAGACGGTAGCGAAGGTAAAGGCGTGGTCGTCGTCAGATTCAGAGGGAAAAAAGAATTTGCAGAATGGGCTGCCAATTTGGACACACAGATCGCGTTAGCTCTTGGACAACGGCTGATCGAGCAAAGTGAGTTCATGGACGCTATATTGGCGAACGATGCTAGTATCCTCAGAAGACCGCTACTCCCAGAAGATGACGATTGTAAGTTATCACTTGACCCGGACGCCCCGTAGATTGCGAGTTCGCAAGCTTATCGAGAATCTTCACAGATGACTCCTTTAATCCAGCTGCCACAGCAGGTGCTACTAACCACAAACATGCGCCATCACAGGGCGTTGCAGAGGTTGCAAAGCCTCCCCAGCCAGAAGTCTCCCAATCTGCACCGAGGCGAGCTCGAGCGCGAGGCGCAATCGTTAGCCGCTTCAAGGGCTTTGATTCTGGTGACGACGACGATGTCAAGCCGACTCCTTCGCGACCTGCGCCTTGTCAATCACCAATGGACAGCATGTCCAGCGCCAGGAAATCGCAGCGCCATTCGGTAAGCCATTCCACCGTTTTTAAGCCTCCCAAGACTAACTGTATCAGAATGGGATCTCTCGTGCAGATTCCGGTAAGGACATCGATTCTCAAGACCAAGTGAATAGCGTGAGCCAGGCCCCAAATTCTAGGAAGCGGCCGGCACCATCTCCGGATATAGACGACGACGAGGAAATGGTCGACAAGCTGTTACCAGCCGCAGCAGCCATGAAGCGGCGAAGGCTCGAGGAAGAGCGAAGTGGCATCTCGAGCGAACATTCATTTGAGACTTCTCAGGCTACTCCGAAACCAGAAAAAGCACAGAAGCCCAAGAAGGAAATCAACATCAAAGACTTAGTGCGTGAGCGGCGAGAAGCCGAAGAAGAAGCTGCGAGGCAAGAGGAAGAAAATCTTCGGGATACACTTGACGGTATGACTGTCGGAGAAATGTCGAGTCTCGTAAAATTCGAGGAGATGAAGCTCCGCGCAGACCGACCCCAGCGCCGAGAATCCAACGGCCAGGATAACGATAGATGGGACGAGCGCTGGAACGGTAGGAAAAACTTCAAGAGATTTCGAAAGCTGGGAGATGGAACCCAATCGCGGCGTGGTCAGAGCGTTATCGTTCCTCTCGAAGAAGTCAGGAGGAAAGACCAGGGTATTGGTGAAGTTTACTGGGTGGAAGACGCAGGGACGAAGAAGAAGCGAAAGGAGAAAGAGCGGACCACGCAATCCCAGTCGCAAAGTCAGCCAAACACCATGGCTAGGAGTCAGGCCACCGCAGATGTACCGTCTGAGCTCGCCATTGATGGGGATCTACCTGAGACTATTGATGTAGACGCTCCCAGAGTAACGCGAGGCCAGGAGAGGACGCAGCAGACGGACGAAAGCAGCATCCGATCACAGGTCGTCAACGGGAAGAGGCCGGCTGCGAGTCAGGGGAGAGGGATTCCAGCGAAGAAGCAGAAGACCTTTGCGGTGCAGGATTCTGACAGTGACAGTGAAGACGAGCTGAAATTTCGATTTAGGAAGAAAGGTAGATAGGTCGGTATTCATGGCAGCTGTTGCAGCTTTTGCTACTTCTTGACACCAAATCAGGTGTTCAATATATCCATCCAAGATCCATAGACTTTCTTAGCAACTTGTGCGAGTGCTCGGACGTCCGTCTATGGCGCTATTACAGTCCACCCGCTAGGTCGCGTGCTCTTCCATCCTATGTTGAGTCCTGCATGTGGTGCAATCTCAATTCAGGGATTCGACTTCTCACATGTATTTGAGCTTTCTTTGCTCTCTTTTCCCCGATTCTTCCTCCCACGAGTAGAACGCTTATGCAAATTCGTTCAATCCTTCATAGCTAATTCATCCATAACCTCCACCGCTCTCTCTAACTCTCTCAACCTCCCACCAACCCTTCTCTGTATCTCCTCCCCGCCTTCTCCATCTACAGCCTCCTGAAACGTTGCCTGCAATTTCTCCAATTCCTCATGCGCAGCAGCGCGGTCGTCGGCGGCGTAGACGGTCTTTTTTTCTGTTTCTTCCTGCGCGATTTCGAATTCATCGCGGGCTGTTGCGTAGCTGAGAGAGGAGGTTATGAGGGGATGAGATGAAGATGGGGGAGGGGAGGAGAGTGGAGGGGTACAGTTCTTGGATCTCCTCTATCTTCTCGTCTGCTGTGGTTTTGGTGGCATATGATCTAATAGCACAGGGTTTCTGGACACTCGACAAGGTGGTTTTCTGTGAGATTCTAGGAATAGCTCGTGGTAGTATTTGGTTATAATGGGCACTTAGTAGCCGCGAGCTACGGAGTAATGTTCGTGCAATCATTGTATATGAACGTGTGACAAAAGTCGAACTTCCAGATCTTCATACGAAGTACAAGATACCCGGCGTTCGGCAAATCTTCGGCATGACTTTTGGGTACTTTATGGTGACGGAGCTGTTAACAAGTTCTTCCTCCCTTCAACGGTCATTACCGGGAATGTTGATATTATATGGCTGATGGTTGCCAAACTTTAGACTCGCGCTTTTCTTCTACCAGCAGCTGGGTTTGCTATGGGCTATTTCGGTGTTGGGATACTAGTTGCTTCTTTGTCGGTTGTGGTCTACAAGTACAAGATCCCCGCAACATGGGCGGAGAAAGGATCAACAGACAATTTGGGATCAGACTTGGCCAAGGATGACTTGAAAGATGCAGAAGTATTTGATGAGAGTCAGAGAAAGGGGCCTTCTATATCGGTCGTGGAGCCTGATGCAGGAGTGGATGAAAGACGAGATGCGCCTATTGTGAAACAGGATGGGCCCACTGCAGTCAAGCCGATCCTAGACTCGCACATAAAGCGAGTGACTCCTACAGAGCCAGTGCAGCAGCCAACGCCACCAGCGATGCCACCACCAGCGCGCCCGACCCAGAATGCAAAGAGGAAAATCGAACTCGCACCTACGTCTCCAATGCCCCCACTCTCTCCACCAGTCTCCAAGATACCACCCAAACCCTCAACAACTCTCCGCCCGCCCCCTTCAACAGCCTCTACCCTACGCGCCCCACCCTCCCGCTCCCTTGCCCCTCCAACCTCTACACTCGTCCCCTCAACATCAACCCTTGCACCCTCCTCGCGCCTCTCAAAAAAAGTTCTCCTGGACCCCGGCCACTCCCCTCTCGACTGGGCGCACCTGACAGCCAACCCACCCACGCCTACGTTTCTCCGCGGCAAAGATGTAGCACCAAATCTAATACGTGTACCTCCATCGTTGTTGAAGTACCACAGTGGGCGCAAAGGAAAAGATGCATGGGGCGTATGGCAGGCGAAAGTGTACAATCTGACACCGTATATGAAATTTCATCCCGGAGGCGTGGATCAGTTGATGAAAGGAGCGGGGAAGGAGGGGGAGGGGGAAAAGCTGTTTAATGAAGTACATCCGTGGGTTAGTTGGGAGAATATGTTGGGGGAGTGTCTTGTGGGGATACTAGTGTCCGAGAACGAAGCTCAGACGCTGGGAGAGGGACAGGAAAATAGTCTTGACGAGATGGACTAACGCGTCAGCCCATGGTACACCCAGCGACCACCAAGAGACGACGACGAGATGGATAGCGAAGAAAACGGTGTGTGAGAGCCGCGTGATTATGGTAAATTCGACTTCCAAGATACCCCGACGTTTCTGGCCATAATGAGCAAATTACTACTATATTTCCTCGAAATCATATCTCATACGGCCCCCCTCTTTCGCCCGTCAGCTGCGTACCATCCTTCTCGAACCTCTCGCTCCCAAGCTTTTCGTGCGGTCTTTGACCCGCTTCCATCTCATGCATCGGCCCACCCTGGTGCATGAGCGTATCCTTCTGATCTGAGATTGCCGGCTCTTGCTCCTGAGCCTTCGACTTTTTCGATCGTTGACGAAAGAAAAAGAAAACGGCAACGACAATAGTGACCGAGACAGCAATACCCCCAACAACGCCTCCAGCAATGGCGCCAGTATTGTTGTTATGCGGCGTTGGAGCCGCTGACGATGAAGTGGCAGGAGTAGCACTTGCTCTGGTCGACGAGGGTGATGCCTTGGCCGTCGCTGAAGCGCCACTTATGGATGATGTACCGATCGGATTCACACTCGTCACCTTCCCGTTAACCACAAACATGCCCTTTCCCTGATCACAACAAGCATTCACCTTAGCCTGCTGCGTACTATTGAGATGCTTACTCGTCTCACAGCACCACGACCCATCGCCGCACTGTTGCACATATTGTTCACTCGCATTCGCCGGCTTACCCAGCAAATCCAACCCCGTCGTGCACAATTGAACGCAGCTTGGACTCTCCCAGCTCGGATCCGTACATGTGGATCGCAAGACGCCTTGGTCCTCACCGAGCGTGGGGTTGTGTGGGCGCGAGCAGAGGCCGTCATTGGTGCAGACGTCGTTGAAGCCGCCGGCGGTTTTGCAGCACATGTGGAAGGAGTCGTTGCCGAAGCTCAGGGGGCAGGATTGGTAGTAGTCATTCGGGTTGGTCTATTCGACCGCAAAATAGTGTTAATACTTGTCAAATGATGATTCAAAAGGAAGGATTTGGAGTGGAAAGCTCACTTGATCGGATATCGAGTCGCCATCGGGGAAGTAGCACGTTACATTTTGATCTGCGCGTGCGAAGAGTGAGAATTGGAAGAGGAAAAGGAGGAGGATGATGGGTTGGAGATGGAGATGCTGCATAGTGAATGAGTGATTATATGTAGAGATGATATTATCTGATGGAGGGACTTTAGATGTTACACATTTAATACACCAGTTTCATCGATGAGGAATAAAGTAAAGAAGGAACAGCTGAAGAATTAATTGTTATTTTTGGAACCGGGCGTTACAGCCGTTCTATGGTTGTAGTCTACTCGTAGACGCTGCGGCTGGCGCAGTGGCTTTGACGTGGGATCGAGGCTGCATAGCCGTGCGCCGGAGTATGCTTCGCTCCTTGGACAAAGAGCCTCTTGCGGACTTGTGATCAGTCTTGCATCATGAGAGTACTCGGAAAATTGAGAGTCAGAGTCATCATCTATAGATACTAACAGTGCTGATTATTCGCGATTAGAATCTGACGAAAAACGCGGTGAAAAGCTCGATCTAGCATGAGGCTGGAACCCCTGGTGTGTTTCAGATCTGAAAGGACAGCCCGCGCCAGATCTTCACATCTGGCTGCGCACCATGCAAGGTGCCAAAGGTCGCAGCGCGAGATGCAGTCATGAAAGTGGGTGAAATCGACCTCGGTCATTGTTTGAGTGGCACACTCGATTGACAGTGCCTCTGTGCCAAAGCCTTCAAAACATGGTCAGTTGGATTCCAGCTCGCGAGCATGCCAGTCATGTATGTCCGCAACACAGCAGGATGACTTGTATATCGATGACGAAGGAAGGTGTAGCAAAAGATCACTGGTCTAATACCGACCTGTCATACTAGACGTAATATATACCTATACATCACCCCATCTTCCCTCCACCTCCTCCCCCAACATCTCACAACTCATCCTTCTCCACCCCTTCAATCCCGATCAACTCCGTCTCAAACACCAACGTACTCCCCGCCGGAATCGGCCCCATAGCACTCTCCCCATACCCAAACTCTGGCGGAATCGTCAACTTCCTCTTATCCCCAATACACATATCCAACAATCCGTCATCCCACCCTTTGATAACTTGCCCCTTTCCGACAGTAAAGCTGAGGGGCTGCCCGCGGTTGTAGGAAGCGTCGAACTCGCTGCCGTCCGAGGCGAGGGTGCCTTTGTAGTGCACGCTGATGCTGTCGCCGCGGGTGGTTTTGCGCGTGCATTCGTTTTGGAGGAGGTATTCGGTTGTTACTTCAGCAGCGAGAGTGAGGGGGGCGAGGAGGGTGAGGAGGGTGAAAGTGAGACGCATTGTGAGGGTTTGATCGGTGTGTAGAGGTTGGTGGAGTGGGTTGGGGAGAGGTTGCAATTGTTGAAGGCTTGGAACTTGCGCAGGGATCGAGGACAGCTGTCAAGGCTGAGGTTTGGCGCTAGCGTCGCAGGGAAATTCTGCCGATTGACTCCATTCGTGGTTCTACGCCTAGGGTATGAGATATACGCGGTGCACAATTCTATTCCAACCTCGAACTCTATGACGAGCCCCCTCGACCACAAAACCGTCGGGAAAGCCTAGATCAACTTCATTTTAACAACTTTGCGACCAGCTTCATCGTCGTAGATGCTGTAGTTATGAAGGTATCTCGAATAGCGCTCGGTCACTTTGTTTTCTCTGCTAGCGTCGGGTAGCTTGGCTGTTGATTGTTCATTCTATTCGCTATACCCAATGAGGACTGCCGTCACACTACCTAGATACAACAGGAAGCAGGTGAACCAACAAGGCCGCCAAGGGGTAGGGAATCGCACCCAGCACCGCTCCGCCCCATGTTTTGTTCCACAGACACGGCGGTTTTTACTATTCCATCGAACATCACTTGGAAATCGCGCAACTACTATACAAAGAAAACTATCTAACACCTTGGACACCTAGAACACCTATACACCTATCCAACCCATCCTAGATTCGAAAGAGATCACAGTCCCACAGGTCGGGCTGGTCGTCATCTTCCTCCTCGAATATGTCGGGTAGTAATTCGTTGGCGGATCTACTTTGTATCAAGTTCGATTCGATCTATCCGATCAAGCTAGTGCGCAAAAAAACCGGCCCATGCCAAGATATTAAGAAGTCTCGAGAATTCCTCAGCCATTGGTTTTGATTCAAAGATTTTGACTATGGAGATGGAGAATAGATCATTTGTGAGCACTTCCTAAGTGAGAGCTTAAGTCTATCTCCTTTGCTTGTTTATCCATCATAAAGTGAAAGGAGGAGGGTTTGGCTGGGTGGGCCGGTTTTTCTGTCACTCGCGAGACAGAGAATCCATCCATCCACTTTCACTCATCTGCACAAACCGTTGTATGCGTGGCTTCTGGCATGTACCCTCACAATGATTTCTGGAAAGGCTCGCAAGCCGAAGTACTTTTCATGATACTCTCTGAGAAATGGCTTCCCAGTACAAGCACATCTTCTCCCTCGCTTGCCATCTGACTGAATCTGTAGATCGACGAGCAAACCCATCCCTAGTAACATCCTCCGCCGCCCCCCAAATCACGGTCCTCAATCCACCACTCCACATCTGCGTATCGGAGCATGCCAAATAAAGCTCACGGCCGCAGGGCCATGGTATAAACAATGGGCGAACTAAGTCCTTGCCTTCGCCGTGTCCGTAATCGCAGAAGCAAGAACATCTTCTGTAGCATTGCTCGATACATATCCCAGAAATATTACCGCAGTTCCTTTATACTGCGCCAGTCCCAAGCCACCAATATATATCTGGGCATCCATCGTGAATGACCCGTATGCCGCCAGCACCTCCCATAGCCCACGTAGGATGTGTGATGTTTGTCTTAGTGTAATGTCCTGCCCATGGCCTGGCAAATGGCTCTTGATATCTACGTATACACCGACGGCGCCGAAGCGGATGCCTGTGCCTGCTATGTTGTGGTCGCCGCGGTAGGAGATCGTGTATTCGACGAGTACGTTGAGGCCGTGTACGATGGCGTAGGTTGCTGCGTAGGGTGTTATGGGGATTTGGCGGTTGGGAGAAATTTGGAGCACGATTTGTGGGTTCTGGGAGGAAAATTAGAAGGTTCGCTCTGCGGTCTGTTGACCTTCGATGGAGAGTGAGAGATTCCCAGGAGCGAACAGCAGCATATAATTCGAGAGTATGTCCTTGAGGCTTGGAACATAATATTGCAAAGGTGCAAAGGAATTGTCATGGAAAGACGTACTGTGAACGGGACGAAGTATCTGTGAGGAAATCTGCTGGAGGCAATACTATACCATGTAATTAGCACGAAGACTTTAGGTAATGAGGGAACGATAATCTACGCAGTAGCTTCTGCTGCAGGCAGCTGAGTGGGGGCTACCATGGGAGTTCCACTGAAGTTCAAGGAGGCTAGTGCCGCTCCTGATTGAATCAATGATCCCAAGTCTAATGGAGGTACCGCTGTGCTGGCAAAAGCAAGCGCGAAGGCCAAAATCGCACCGAGCAATGATGCAAAAGGTGCCATGCTGAACGAATAGTGGGAGAAGATCGTGGGATCACGAATAGATGAACAGACCCGGGCAGCTCAAAAACAAAAGGAACAAACCTTTTATACCAGAGTCATCAGACTCGTCAATAATTCCATGCCTAATTGCCATAAGGTGGCTTCTTTTGCGAGCGGGACGCGCTTCGCAGCTAGCGAGCGATCACAAAGATAGAACCCGACGCATGTAATCGACGCGTGGATAGTGAAGCCGCGTCTTGCGAATGGAGCTAATGCAGGAACACTCTAAGTTATAAGCAAATTAAAAGGCCAAAACGTAGGTGACAAGATCAACGTCCACGCACTGCGACACGACAGCACCAGTAGCACCTTACAAGGCCGAGTCATGGACATATTGCTGTCAATACGTTAAAAAAACAATCGCGACATCATTGTTTTGACAGACACCCACCACTGTACTCACTCTCTCCCAACGCTCCTTCAACTGGCGGGCTCGGAACATAGAGATTCTGTATTTGCGGAAGAAGTGTAGGCTTTAGAGCCGCATGCAAAATCTCAGAGCCGCGGTCAATGTTTGACGTAACAGCAAGCAGCTCCGATCAGCTCCGAACAGCATTACCGCAGTAAGAAATGCAGGATGAAGAATGCTAGTAAGGCCAATGCAATTGCAACGTGCCCACGTGTAGCACCGCTTTTCGGGAAAACCCTGTATGGGCAAGTCTACAAGAGGGTTCAGGACCTCGTGGCGGTTTCCAAAAACAATCAATCTTACCTCACCTTTGTTCTTCGAAGCAATGCCATAAGCAAGGACCGAAAACTGAACAAGTAGGAGCAAACGTAACAGCAAAAGACGTCTGTCCGCCGCTAGTCCCCACACCCGTTGCCAAGCCTGTCAGGGTTTGCCCCTCCGTCTCGATCATGAAGCATCCCACTTTTCAACGGTCGCCCTGTCTCAGAACCTGTATAAAGCACACCAAAAGTTACAAGGCTACCCAACATGGCAGAAGGAAATAACACTCCCAATGTCGACGAGACGCCCCTCTCGCCCATCGAACGCCAGGAGTCCCTCGAGAAGCATCTTCAAATGCGTCCAGATGCCCAAGACCTCAAGAATAGGAATATTCTACCTCAGACTAATGCTGCACCGTAAGGAGATTTAATGGTCTTCAATACAGGCTTCGGAGCTGAGACTATGTGCAGGTCACTCCAAGCCAAACAGCTGGAACTCGAGCGCCAGCAGGCGATTGATGGCTTGAAGAAGGGACTGGAGAAGCGTCCTGAGAGGGATGAGCTTGTTGAGAGTATATTAAACTATCTTCTCACATTGTAAGTACGTAGGCTGATCTTACGGTTGCTAGAAAACATCCTCCCGGATTCCACTGCCGCACCTTCGATTCAGGGCCAGCAGCGAGAGCTTGCAAAGCACATGCGAGCAGACAGTCTTGAACAAAAGCTCCAACAACGACCGAAACCTGATGAGTTGGTCAAAGAGGGAATATTGAATGCTGATGAGGATCCCACTTCGCCTATTAAGGAGTGATTGTACTTGTCGAACAAAACGATAGGAGATGGTATGCGCTGAACCTGGCTTTCATAGCTCGCGAGGCTGCAGCAGAACTTCATCCAGATACTTGCAGCAACTAGTGTCTGTTGAAATGACTAGCAGTGTCACTTCAGCTCAATAGCTCTCCACCCCTCTCTTCTCCTCACCGCCCAAGTCTGGCACCCAGCCCTTGGGCCGTTCCCTGCCACGAATAATCATGCCATACACTGCAGCCTCCACCTTATCAACACACGTCTTCATGACCTCCATCTTCTTCTCCACATCGCGCTTTAAGGGCGTGAAGTTCTGGCCCCCCGATGAAGTATCCAGGCTTTCAAAGCACGTCCTCAATTGCCTCAAGTCTGCCAATATGTCTCGTCCCTTGCCATCTCCATCAGCTAACGGTTGTCCACGTGGTAAAGCGCCAGTCGTGGCCATCGTCGTAATCGCAAACCGCATCAGCTCACCCACCATGTCGAAGAGGCCAAGAACATAGTCGTCTTCCGTCAAGTGAATAGCCTGTGGAAGCATTTTCTGGGCCTCTCCATAGGTTATTAGACGTTGGGTTTCGAGGTAGTGCTGGAACGAGACAGCTTCCATGTATTCCTGGATGCCACCTGAAATGTTCCGCTGATAGCGCCACGCGTTGATGCTTTGTAGATCTGGTGCTATTGTGGCAAACAGACCGTTGATCTGCTTCTGCCGTAGCTCGTTCTCCTTGGCGACTTTGGTGGGTATGGGAGATTGAAGGCCTTGGACACTGGGAAGTGATCAGCGACAACTTTGGGCAAATCAGAGCCCTGGGTTCCTACCGTTGAAGCGTGAAGATCCTAGCATGACATGAGCACTACTCGTTTCCAGTCTTTCTATCTTGCTCACGCTTTCTTGCTCAAAGCTGTAATATCTCTTGACGCCTTGATGACGCGCTCCCGCCTGTCGTGATGCTCGTCGAGTTCGCTGCGGAAGGTCTCAAACATGGGCATGAAGGGCGAAACTGGTAACGACCCTGTCTCATCATCACTGTGGGGATGCTTCGTGCCCGCCATGGCTATGCCAGATACTTGAAAAAGGGAACCCTTCGAAAAGAGAGCCGTTCGATTGGGGGAAGCTAGCTTGGAATTTAGGGCTCAGAAGTAGCCGCCCTAGAGCTAACGACTATTACGCTAAAGTCTATTCTTGCTGCTTTCACAGCCTCCGTGCAACTCTTTCCCCACAACATTTCCATCAAGTTGGGCTGCTATATCAGAACATGCATGGCTTGGAGTAGGGCGTTTATAGAATCCCTGTTGTATTGCTGCTAAGATTGTAGTTATCTCTGTCAAATCCTCATATAAATCGCCATGACCCGCCAAGTACAAGGAGGCAAGTATCCTCCTTACAATCCTGCGTCTTTCATGTTCCATACGCTACCCTACACTTTGCTACTTGAAGACCCATGCCTGCGCTCAGCGCGAACGCGAAGTGGGGTATTGCACTCGGTATCGCATTTGGCGTTCTTTCCCTCCTGCTACTCAGCCTTCGTCTCCTCAAGTCACGCCAGCAAGCTCACTGCGAAAAGATGGCCGAGCGCATTGCCGAAGAGAAAGGTTTTTCGTCTATGCAAGCCCAGCAAAAAGTCAAATCCAAGGCGCCAGAGTCGGCAATACAGGCACCAGTATCTAGTTTGGTCTCTAACATCGTAACGCCTCGGAGCAAACAAGTGTCTCGAGTTCTATTCTACAACCTCATCAAACCTCAGCCAATATTTGGGACTTCCAAAGGCGCCATAAGCCCTTACCGACCATTGACCCACCTTTTGGGCCCTTCTCGAGCTTTGGAGCCGATTGGCATCGAATAGAATACCACATTTAAATATTTTCGATACCACCCATTGCTTCCTTCGATTGAAGTTCCATTTCAGTGAGTCCTCATATTCCTTTGGGTATTTTGCAGCCAGCTCGCTCATCATCCGCATCAACGTAAAATTCATAGACTACCGGATTTGCAGAGAGGCGCTGCCAAATTATCTAAGAGGTGGAGAGAACATCTGCCAGATTGCTGACGTACTATTGTGCAGGGTTCTATGAGGACCGCGATTTATGTACAACATGATGAGAGAGTTCCACTATACTTGGAGGCCCGTCTGACTCGGAGGCGATCATTTGGGTAGTTGGTGGTCGCTCCTCGTGCGCAGGTACGGTTCTCTCAACAGACCAACGAACACGATCCATATCTGACCCTCCCTAAGTCAACCTCTTTGCGTGCCAAAACTCCCAATGTAACGTGTATGACCAAGTGTCTCATGGGCAGTGCAAGTCTTCCACAACCGTATCTGGGCAAAGCAGACATGTACTAATTGAGTCTTGATGCTGCTGTGAAGCAAAATTGGTTATGTCTATACCTCAGTAGCGCGGTCTGACCGGCATTGCAAACTTTAATCATATGGCTTATAAGGAAAAACTTGTCTTGGCGATGCCAATCCCAATGCGTGGTGTCGTAAGATTCCCACTCGTTTGTAGTCATTCCAGGCCACGAATACTGCGCTACTGAGAGCATCGTCATAATTACTAAGGCTGTCATCGCGTCCAGTCAAGTCCGAGCCGTGACGTTTCCAATACTGTCAGCGACGATCTAGACTGCATCTGCCGACCAAAGATTGCAGCACTAAGCCTTAGTTGGTTAGTGCAGATGTCCTTCGTTGTCAGACATTGCTGCCAAAAGCCAAACGGTAAGATGAAGCCCACCACAACATACTCACCGCCGGTGCCAGCATGGGCTCTGCTTGCTTTCTGTACCTACCTGATACTCGAACGTCAACCACTACACGACGCCGCGAAGATGCACTAGGGCGTATGGAGGTCTCACAGTCTGACTGTGGCCGCTGTTGAAGATCTCGATGTGGGCTACGAGGATTGTTGTCTGCCTATATAAGCTAGCATGTTGCGCCTACTCTAGACACATTTATTACCCAAGTCAACCCACTCCGAGCACTACAAACAGATTCCAACGCACTCTCTTAACAATCAATCATTCAGATCATACTCTATTCTCGCGCTCTCGCCGGCCCTGCTTGTGGATCGCACAAGATCAGCACAAGAAGCACCAGCTCAAGTGAACTTGTACGTTCTTCAGCCCAGGTACTTACCAAGACATAACCACTCTCGCTGACAACGCATCTAGCTACTACGACAAGAATTTTCAAGACTATACTGGCTATTAAAGCATCTTTGGACCCAACCTATAGTCGGAGGACCATACGGCGGCCAATCTTTTCTTTGGGTCATCGGCTGACCTCCTGAGAATCTCTGCTGCGGCTGTGAGTTTTGCTGCAAGAGATCAAATATGAATCAATCGCTAATGGAAACGTAGCTACTGTATTCGCGTGCAAGACTTCTGCGTGTAGTGCCTCTGACCAAGTCGAGACTTACCAGTGCAGGACATTTGCAAATGGTGTCTGAGCGAAGTTTACCTGTCATGGCGGCTGCGAATAAGGCTGAGCTGGATGGGATGACGAGACGAGGCTCACGAAAAGGCGCTACAAGTACTTGGTAGTGAGTCTTCAACGGAAATAAATTTGAATGAATTGACGAATTGGACATCGTGGACAATCTACACGCATTTTGTTTTTGACCTCTGTCTTCTTCACAATAGGTCCTTGGCAAGCGGATGTAAGCTTTGGTTTCTTGTTGTTTATGATTATTGAAGAAATCATTGTTCGTCGTTCAATAACTGAAGACTCCGAAATAACAGGATCAGAATCGGATAGGGACGTCTGATATCAGAAGTTCTGACGGAAAAGAGTTTTATCAGAAAGAGGCTAACATCCTAGCAGACACGCCGGGATTGGAGGAATTCCCCGCTCATACCAGCCATGTTATCCCTGCCTCAGGTTGGGGTCGAGGACCCAAAGCTGGTGTCGGCGTGGTTGTAGAGCTCGGTGTTCTACTGATCGGTGTTGTCTTTTGATCTCAGAGCAGTTCCTCATCAAAGGCAAACCTGACTCGCGGTACAAGGTCAACAACGCCATGTCCAAAATAAGGGTCCAATTAGTTTACTAAAATACAGACAGCAAGCATTTTGGAGCGGTCAATAATCGGACCGAGAACGACCGCGTGCCCTCAACTTTGGGAGGAGAAACAGTTTAGAGGATCACCAGGTCGTAGATGTCAGCCATTGGTGCGTTCCTTTGGCCTTGTTAATTGGGAAAGACGAGGGATTAGCACATATAATATCCGACGAAATCCAGATTGGCCTGATACATGCGCTGTAGAATACGAGATCAAATGCCGCTTACAGATAAACCTCTAGCGTTATGCTCGAGGGAATTGCACTAAAAGCCAAATTGTATCTCAAGTCTCGTTCGCTTCAATTGATTGATGCACCACTCATGCTTGGCAGTACCTATCTCAGCACACTGCCAATATAGCTGCTTCCTGAGTTGGCTATTTCTGACATTTGACTCTCAATGGAGACGCGATTCCATCTTGGCAGATAGGATTGTATGTCTGAGTAAGATTAATAGTTTCGGTTGAGTGGCGCATCGGGGCTGGGTTATGGAACGAAAGCCGCAGCACCTTCATTGACGCCCGCTGTCCCCTCGTCTTGAGTTTGTTCTTCACCCTCCCCTAACATTTAAACCCCGGAGCCAGTGCTGACCTCGTGTTGAGACTCTACAGCAACGCCCCCACCCTCCTTCAATACCGTCCTCAAAATCACAACGTGCTAAGATATGACTGCATGTCCCGTCGATGAAAAGGGTTGCTGCGATGGTGGCTACGCACATGAGGTGACGAGTAGACCGGAAAGGCGGCGAATGTGCCAAGATGTGTTCCACCAATCAAAAGACGCGCCGAGCCGAGACCCCAATCTCAGCTTCCACACCCGATCTTTAGAAAACTCCCATCTCACAGCTTTCGAGCTGGTCACGATCTTGGAAGAGTACAAAGACGTGCTCAACATGGCTCAATAGAATACAGCGGATGCAGCATCGTGTGCGCCAGTACCGACTCCGTCGAGGAACAATGCAGGCGCCAAAAGCTTGTGAAAGAGCCCACCGCATGCAGCTGTCTGTTCTGCAAGCATTTCCCCTACTGAAGGCTTCTCACCTCGTGCCGTGCATGTCGATATCTGTTGAAACCTGCTATTGGTCGCGCCGCCACCAACTTCTCAACCCTGCGCTTTGGGGGCGACGGACTTGGCTTCTTCCAGCTCACTCTGCGGTCCGATTTCATTGTCTACGCAAGGACCTGCAGCTATAGTGCACCAATGGGTTCCTTATGTACGGAGGGGCTGCATTCGTGGAATATTCTCATGCTCTGCTCTCTGCTGTCTTCATTCTGTCCAGCATTCCTGTAATCCATCCGTTTCCCAAAGCCATGATGCAGATTTACACGACCGATAAGACCTCGCCCAGGGCTTTTGGGTGGCTCTGGTTCGTACGCATAGTGGCCATTATATTCACCCTCATCGTGCTTGGTATCGCCGCAGGGGATATAGTAGACTTCCATAATGCCAGCTGCAGCGCGCCCAGCCAACTCAGCTTCAATCTTGCGGTCGTACGTTGGCCCCAGGATTTTGTGATACCTCCCTTAGAACTAAAGCTGACTCCAATGATCTAGTCGGTCCTGTCCTTCCTCGCCCTCGTCTATTTCTTCCTCGCTACCGGCCCGAAGCCCATCTTCAGACTCCTGCCATGGATCTTATGGGGTCAGATTGTCCTCGACGCCTTGATGTTCATCTTCTGGCTTGCTGCCGCCGCAACTTCCTCTTACAGCTGTAACGATCTCTGCAATTCCTGTGCTAGTGCCGGAGATGTCAATTACAATAATCAACACTGCGTGTGCTATGTGGTGAACGACGGCTTCGAAGGCCCCTACAAGCGCTCCTACTCGCGGAAGCCAAAAGGACTGTTGGACGGCAGGACACCAAGAAGCCATCATTCGAGTAGGAGTACCAGTGGTTCGAGTTCGTATGAGGAATCAGGTTCGGCCAACGTGGCAAAACAGGCTTTCGATGCTATCATGACGTGGGTTCTTGCTTTATAAGTCTTTGTTATCAATCAGCGCTCGCCGCTAATAACTACGCAGGATCATCTTCGCCGTCTGTCTGGCTGCCACTCTCTTCTGGTTCTTCAAGCACCCTAAGGCTGGCAGCGCCACAGCGCCCACGGTCCCAGTCGCCGATGCCAAGTATGAGGAAGCGGGTGTGCCGGCAGGTGGAGCCCCAGCACTATACAGGGATCAACAAAAAGCGAACGCGGAATACTATAACGGGCAGCCGTTGGGACAGCAAGGTGGATACCCTCAGCAATCTGTGCCTTTGGCGGTATCCCGACCGTAGGCTTAACCCTCAACCACAAGCTGGCAACCCATGGGCGAAAGAGGTGGTGCCGAACGAAACACCGAAAGAGGTCACATCGGAGATTCAGCCAACTCCGCACCATCAGGAAGGTCAGCCGCTTGCGAGCGGTCAATAAAGGGTGCCTATGCGAATGTCTTGAAATTTGGCCAAGTAAAGCTGAGATCGTTGTGCGTTTGGTTGAATTGATTATTACGGACGTTTGCATCTTGCGGTGATTCCAGAAGCCAGCTCAGAGAGAGGAATATTTCTAGTAGCTAACATGAAGAATTCAATGCGATTTCGTACTGGGTTTAATTTTAACGAATGCTTGCCGAGAAGCTGAGTTGTCCTCTGGGGAAGCGAAAAATTTCCACGCGTATTATAGAATCCATCTACTGTTCACCCCAATGAAGCAAGAGCTCCGATGGACGGCACCTAGTTTATAGCCACCGCCTCATTGTCCGTACTCCTCTCTTTGGGACCAGTCCGCTCCGGAGCTCTGGGATATGATGCCAGGCTTGGTGTCAGAAGAAGTAGTACATGCGAGCTGTTGGAGGGCTACAGAACCCGAAATTCGCAGCACAAAACTCCCCAAGAGCTCTCCAAAGGCGCTTAAGATGAGTCGTGTTTGTGCAAGCTTGGGCTCCGAAATCGAATTGCATACCTATATTACTGCTCAATAGGAGTGGGTTTGTGCTTGAGTCGATTGCACTGCCGTCCGAATTCCTGCCATTTCTTCTGGTGGTGGATCTACTAGTGTGTCTGCACCATTGGGTTGCGGCTGTGAGTCCGAATTTATCGCACTTGGTAGGAGAGCTCCTTGAATCTGTGACATCTCTTCTGGTGATGCTTCTGAGGGATCAAAGTCTTTCCCCGCCACGTCAGAAGGGCCGGGATCGCCATTTGATGTACCTGTGTAAGGCTAAACTGATTCGTCCGCACTTGTGTCGCAGCTTGTTGAAGTTTCTTCTTGGGGTTCGACTCTGTAGGAGTGGGGCTGTCTGGTTGGGATTGCTTCGAAGGCTCTGGGCCTCGTGGTAACTGCGGGTTATGGCTCGCATCCCCATTGGAATACACGCCTACTGATAGGCAGTGGTGGAGGTTGAACAGTTGATTAATTATCTATAAAGTACTTTAGCGTTGCTATTGCTACTTGGAGCGCGGGCCGGCTTACTAAGTCACGCTAAGCCTATCAAAGCTAGACTGCAACGGAGATCCTGCCCAAATGCCAACATCCCCTTGAGAGCCTTCAGATACTGGGGATGGGGATTCATCTAGTTGAGAACGACTCGCCGTACTGCTTGGCCTGTTTGCTTGGCACTGGCGATGAATAAATACTCGTTTTGGTGGCTGCAGGCACTGCCGCTGGTATGGGAGCGGGTGTAGCCTTTACCGCTGGGTCGTTGGGTAACGCTTGAGTAACCTGAGGCACAAGTATAGGATTCCGAGCGGCTGATACCCGTGGCTCGATCACAAAGCCGTAAGAAGGCCGTGACCTCCCCGAACAGCTTCCCGCGTCTGCTCTGCGATAGCACCCCTACGACACCCAAACTCTATGCTCAGATAGGGATTTCACGCTTTAATATCTGTCAACAGTAGTAGACGGCAGAAGGGGCAAATTACCTCAAACGTCACCACATTAATCAAAAATGGAGCTAACCAGGGTGACTGCACACTCCAGTCTGGCCAATTGTCATACATTGAAGCTTAAGATAGCCCCAAAATGTGCTATACCGCCATGTTAAAGAGTCTAGAATTTTGCCCCTCGCTAAACTAAGTAGCACGAATTTCGCCACTCCTTGAGATGCCTTCTGCTCCAATGCGATTGCAAGCATATGTCTGACCTGTGGTATTGGGTCTCGTGCTCATAAGGTAATGACCGTCTTTGGCAGCATCACCGGCCAACCAAGAGTTTTGAGTCATCTTTCCCGACTATGAGCCCCTTCACAGCTTCCCTTACGGGCTTCTTGACGTGCTCGAGAATTTTCTTCACCAGCTTCAGCCGCTCCACAGAGTTGTTGATCTCCATCAACACCTCCAGCTCCCTCTCCAGCGCCTCCAATTTCTCCATGTGCTCTGCGCTCAAAGCCTCAAAAGAGATACCAAATTGCTTCTCGATCTTCAGCATGTGGATGCGTTCCCAGCCTTCAGCATCTTCGTAGAGCTTGAACCAGGTCTTAGCGCCTTTGGCGCTTGATTGAAAGCCTCCGATTACATTGCAGTTGATCTGGACGAGGGCGGGGAGGATTTGGTCCATGAGATGGAGATGTGTTTGGAGATTTGGGATACTGAATAGTGGATCTGGAGGGAGGTGAGATTAGCGAAATTGTGCTTTCTCTATAGCGATGATACTTTACACTTATCTCCTAGAGTAGTTTGCTGGAGCCATTGCCAGTAGTTGGTGTAGGCCTCGATGGCCGTTGACGTTGTGGAAGGCTCGAGTGTGTAGTCCGTTGTCTCGAAGAAGGTGTGAGAGAATTGAAGTTTGTTGTCCATCGTTGCATTGGTGGGCGTGGTGAGCGCTGGTTGCCAAAGGATTGTATGTGCAATATTGGCGCAGGATGGTTGAATGGAGAGTAAGTGAATAGACATGCAGTGGTTGTACAGTGACTGAATTGAAAGTGAGTGAATAAATCGTAAGTGAATGAACAAGAGTGAATGGATTATAGGTGAACGATAATAAGTGAATAAATGATAAGTAAACGAATAGTAGATGAATAGATAGTGCGTGCCCGGGAAGTAGACGACCCTGGTGCGAATGGTATTTGTATTCCATATTCACTAACTATACAGTCTATATGGTGTCTCTATACTTATCTAGTTAATTCAAAATCGCGGCCGGCAGTACATAAAAGGAAGGACTGTAGTTAGTCTGAGGCAAGTGTGCGGTATTGTTAACCACCAAGGGCCATCGCACCCGAACACTCCTGCCATAAATGGTTGGAAATACACAAACGCATTTCGTAGATAACAGATCCGCCGACCCAGGGTATGTCCTCGTCTCTTACATCATACACTAATCGGTACATTAAACGCCGCCATCCCTCAGTTTCCCCTCTTGCCGTAGCGACGTCCTTTTTCCTCAGCTCGTTGCCTTTCTTTCTCTTGTTCCTCTTTACCATCGAAGTCACTATTGTGCCAGTATCGCAAATCATCGTCCTTCGTCCTCGTCACATCGTCTCTGTCGTCTGAGTCCCCATAGGAAACGGCTGGCGGCGCGCGTCTGCGTCGGGTTGCGGTAGACCTACTCTCCGGAGACCTTCCACCAGTCCGCTGGTTGCTCCAGTACTGGCTTGGATTTCCCGATGTATTGGAGGGCACTCGGTCGTCTGATTGGGGGTTGAATGAGGTGTCCCTGGGGTCTGATCTGGGGGTGCGCCTTGGCTCATAGCTTGTCTCATAGGTCGTCTCGTACCTCGGAGGATAGCCGCCCTCATTGCTAAGCTGGTAGCGGCGTTCCTCCTGTGGCTCCCGCCAAGGATTGTAGATGGGATCATAGGGTTGTTCATCTGTGGGTCTCTGGTATTTGGTCCCTAGTGCATTTTGTCAGTGATGGATCACTCAAACCGTAATGCAAGACGGCATGACAGGTAAGAGATAGCCAGAACTAAACGTTGGGTAGAAATAGGACATCTGCAAGGCGTTGTAAAGGAGACGCTTACCCCTAGAGCCTAATGACATGTCTTCGAGGTCATTTGAGAGGCTGGCCGGAGATGGGTGGCGTGAGCTTCTCCTCGAAGGTTTTCTTGTTCGTCGTGAAGGCATTGCGGGCGGCGATGACTGAGAACGCCTCGATGACATGTGCAGATGTCGAGATAGAAAGGTTCCAAGAAGCACTGTTAAGTATCGCTCTAGGCGTCGGTATGTCAGATACAGATGTTGAGACGATTGGACCCGCTGTTGACAGTGGTATCCGATGCCTGTTCCTTGTTTATGTGGGATGCAATAGAGCTAGCTGCAATTGTGTACTAAGCCAAGGCCACGATACGCGGAATAGAAAACCGGTGTAACAGAGTATTTTGATCGCAGACCGGTATCAAGAGACAGAGTGTACTTGCACATATCAAACCGGTGTATGTGGTATTTAAAGGAGAGACTGGACTGATGGAGTCAAGAGGAGACACGCATGACTAGCAAACTTATAATATTTCTCAATTGGCCGAGCGGCCAACTTTCCAATCATGAGCTGGCAGTTGTCTACGTATTTTTGTTTTGGGGCGGGCTTCCTGATCCCATGATTGTGGGGCATCAGTACAGGCAAATTTTCGCCCCCCGAAATTCGAAACTCGAGACACTAAAGCCGCAGAGGATTCGACGAGCAGAGCGAGAGAGTAGAGGTATAAGAATACCCTGGCCATCTCCTGACCTCGTGCTCTGCCTCGAGAAATAGATGTAAATGGAATGAAAGCCGACAATATCATGCCTTGAAGAGGCTTGAGTGTGTTGACTTTCTTGCGCCATCGGCAAGGCTTACAACGGTTTTGATACGGTCTGCAAACACGCCGAACAGGTTTTCATGGTGGCGAATGCTTTGGCTGCGGGATTTACAGCCCGCACGTTTGAATACATACTCCACATCTGCATATATGGTTTGCAGATTGCGGCAAAGCGGTCTCGCGCCTGGTGAAACCAGTCCCAGGGCCAACCACTCTGTGCTTGTTACCAAGGCGTATCATTCTATTGGCCGGTGTACAGGGATAAGAACGAGGCTTGCTCGTTTATACAGCCTGTGTACTGGTTCCCTTTGACGATTCTGGCGGATGTCCGTGATCAACAAAGCGGGCGATGAAGAGGTCCTCTCTGGGAAGCTAATTCTCTCCCTTATGGCTGAGCTGCAAGTACATCTTCTCAGGGCGGCTAGCAATGAGGTTAATGAGCAATTGTGAAAAGACGAAAAGGAGACACACCATTGTGTGCATAATCCTATAATCAGAAGCATTGCCTCCAGGTTGTTTGGGGCTCATCTACGAGAGCATTATGCGAGCCAATGGGCTTCGGGAACTTTATGGTTGATAACAGAGGTCACAAGAAATCTCGAAGTGTTCAGGCAAGGTGCTTGCGTTCGTGAAAGATATGGGCTCTCATGCATCTAGGCTCGTTCGTCAAGAGCGTCGTTTCCAATTATGATAGCCCCAGCCACCCTTGACAGGATCAGAAGCACACATGAACGACTCGATCACTGGCCTTACAAGATGTAAAATTATGAAGATAGAATTGAAGTGGTCAGTCAGAAAACTGCCGACGACCCCTGGGATGGTGCCAAGCCCCCAATAACGAAGGGGGCTTAGCGCAGCTCAGCCACAATCGGCTGGCCTTGCGTTCAACCTGACGTCCGCCTTGAGTCCACCCCCAAGTATACGCTCACCGAGGTCGTAGGGCTTCGTGGATGCGTTCTGTATAGCCTAATTCACCGACAGTGATGCCATGAGTATATGAAGGCTCTGTCAAAAGCTTAGCTGGTTTGATTGGTCAATCATCCACCCAGCCTTAAAGAAGCTTGCATCCCTCAAGAATCACAGCCGCAGTATGAAATGCATAGCAGCACCTCTTTGACGCCCTTGAAGAGAGGCTATATGTGGGCCTTCTTGTTCGTTGAGTAACGATGCATACAATTATTCTAAAGCGCTATATAACTAGAAGGCCTCTATGATTCTGACCACCGTTACTCCATTGAAATGAAGCAGTAAACCACCAATGCTGTGTCGCTTGCATGACTAAACCCCTGATATTTTGTACAAGGAATTTCAAAATCAAGAAACATACCTATCATTCAAACGATCGAGGAAAATCAATGCCACCCGTAACTCCCCCTTACAACCCATGCCTCTCGTTCCTTCAATGAACCATCACCGATAATATCGAGTGTCACTCTCCCTCCGAACATCAGAGTTGCGAGAGCCAGTATCGTATCTGGGCATTGAGCTCCTCGGCCAATACCTCGAGTCTCGATCGTCTCTATCTACTGGAGGCTCTCTTCCATAAAACGTACTGTTGTTATGCAGGACTGGCTCGCGTCGACGCCTGCGACGAAGAGTGCTGTTCAAGGGCGGATCATCTGAAGGTCTGCGCTGCCGCGACGCATATCTTGAAGGTCTGCGATCCGAAGGTCGATACCCTGAGGCTCCGACCTCTGAAGATATGTACTGCGATGATGTAGGTCCCGACGATCTACCAGCTGTTGACCTGTTGCCAAGGGAATCCGATCTAGAGGATCTGGTAGTTGGAGTTCTGTAGTCGCGCGGCAACAATGGTCCCTCGCCGGGCTCATTTCTGCGTTCAGATCTGCGATCAGAGCTGCCACCAACTCGAGGAGTGTAGGCTGGGTTATAGGTAGAGTCATATCTGGGGTCAGAGATGGGTTCGTATCTAGGTCCTGTCGAGGACTGTTAGCTTATGCATGAAAGTGTCAGATAGGTGGCTAGGCGCGAAGACTCTATTGCGATGGAAGGAGCGGAAGGGAAGTCAGGGATGTAAGAGGCGAAGGGGCTAGCTGTACTTTCATTCTGCACCGTCAGGCGGCGAATCGCACTTGTGAGGCTTGAGGGAGAAGAACGTCCTGATGGCATGGTGTAGATGTTGGTTGGTGTTGTGGTGGAGGAGAGGGAGGACGGCCGACGACACTCAAGAAGTTTAGCAAAAGGTCGGAGAAAGGATCTGGGGTCTTCAAGGTCGTTATTCGAACAGATATGAAAGGTGCAGTAAACGTTAAGAAATTTATCCAGCGGAACTGTTATGCTCCAGCGCAAGGTAATGGAGAATTATGTTTGTCTCCCCCAATATGCAAAAACCCTATGAGGTGGTAGATGAAGGTAAGATGAGACGAAAGAATAATATAGACAGTGAGCTGATGTGGTAATGATATTTTTGATATATGGCCTATGTATCGCAGGTTATAGGCAGAAATAATGCTGAAAAAGATGAGGAGAAAGAAGGTGACGTGTAGCTAATCTTTGCTCTATATATCAAACTTGAGAGGACTGATTTCTTCACCAGTGGTCGCGAAGGATCCTAATGCTAGTGGGCCAAGCTCGTCACCCTGGGGGCTCTGCATTCTGTCTGGAGGCACAGAGTCCTCACAATGAAACGTCAATCGAGCCGAAATTTGCGAAAGAGGACCAAAAAAAGATGAGTCGGATGACAGAAGACTCATATAACGGCCGTCTGGCCGCCAAGACCAGCATGGCTGAGATGAAGCATGCAGACCAGAACGAGGCTTGAAACATCAACAAGATCGGTACGGACGGAATACGAGAATCCAGAGCGAAGAAGCGCGAATCTGAATCAGAGTCCGAAACATGAAGATGTTTGAAGAAAGGTAGTCACGTTGCAGCCTTGCCAACAAGGAGTCATTTCCTTTGCTGCCTGGCAGCTAGCTGTGCCCCCAACTCAGCCGCGCTCTTCAGCCTCTGAAACCGCATAAAAGCCACGTCTCATAGCCCATACGCCTGATCAAAGCATCGCATGGGCAGTGTAAAAGAGACCGTTGGATTTGGGCCTAGTGGCTCTTGGCAAGGGGGTCAAATAGTCTCAACTCCATAGACCTTCCTAAACAACAACAACATCCATTCTAAATATCAACGGGTTATAAGCCCGGGTTAGCGCTTGTTTACGTACCCTATTCTTATTATTCCGTTTATAACCACGTCAGTATTATAGTCAAGATAACGCCTGCGCTAGGATAATAAGTATAGGTAAATCGGCGAATATCGTCTCCCTATATATCGCACCCCTTATAGAAAATAATTTCAGCGACTAGCTTATTAATATACGCGTATACCTACGTAGTAAAAAACTATAGAAGTATACGCAGGAGTCGGTTCTAACTAAGGATAAAAGGGAGACGGTAATAACTATAAAAAAAAGGAAGGATTAATAGGAAAAGGCTAAAGAAATAACCGATACTATAACTCCTATTATTAGCCCGGCTATTAAAAAAAAGCTAAAAGAGGCTAAATTTAATAACGGATATTTAATATTTTAATATTTATTAATACTATTATAACTAGCTGGAGATATATAGTTTATATATTTTATAAAAGAATACTATACGCTAAATATTAACGAATTTAAGACGATCTCGGAGTTCCTAAACCACGTTAAAATATTAAAAGAATAAATCGACGCTACGAAGGTCAAGCTTAATAATAATAAACGTATACTATTCTATCTTATTATAGCGTTATCCGAGGACTAGGATTATCGGTCTCTTATATAACTATAATTAATATCTACCGACGTTACGGCGGTAAAAGTAAAGGAAATACTCTTAAAAGAAAAGCGGAGGCGGAAAAGCGAGGACGAAAAAGATACCCGAGCTCTAAAGTTTAAAAAGGCCGGTAGTAAAACTAACTTAAGGGAGAAATTAGTATATAAAACGTATAATAAAGGACACCTTACGGAACGCTATTAATAAACTTATCCCGAGCTAGCCCTAGAATAACTACAGGAATAATAGACAAAAAAAGGTTTATATAGTCTTAGCGGTAGCGCTACGGTAAAGGTCACTAAGGTTAAGAAGGTACTCTAAAATAGAGTACTTTCACGAGCTAGAAACGATCCGGAAACGAGCCAAGATAGTAGAAACGAGGTGGAAACGAGGCTATAAATAAAAATTGGGCTAGGATAGCTCGGTAGGGCCAGAATGGCTCTGGAATAGTAATTGGCTGGGGGAAACAGCTGGTTTTAGGCTAGGATAGCTCGGTAGGGCCAGAATGGCTCTGGAATAGCAATTGGCTGGTGAAAACAGCTGGTTTTGGGCTAGGATAGCTCGGTAGGGCCAGAATGGCTCTGGAATGGTAATTGGCTGGGGGAAACAGCTGGTATTTGGGCTAGGATAGCTCAGTTTCTCTGGAATCAGGGGAGTAGCGACGGCGAGGTAGCGCCAGCAAGGCCCAAAGGGGAGCGTTGGATTTAGGCCTAGTGGCTCTTGGCAAGGGGGTCAAATAGTCTCAACTCCATAGACCTTCCTAAACAACAACAACATCCATTCTGAATGTCAACGGAGACTTCTAGAGCTTTTACAGCCCAGCCGTTGGGTTAAGTAGTTAGTTGCAGAAGCAGTCAATTAAAAGCTCATTGATCGTACCGTGGACCTGCGGGAACGCTAAGGATTTAGCGTGTGCAAAACTCATGATAATTCTTGGCAATGCCGATCACTGTAACTGACAACCCATTCAAAGATTTAAGCCTCGATTATCTTAACGTATATCATACTTGTTTAGTTTATAACAAAATATTCGTAGTCGCGATATAATACTCTATACATTCTATATATAATATTTATTAATACGGGTAGTTGCCGTTGATTTAGGCAATCGATACCTTATTCTGTTAAAGTTTCGTATTTATACTAGCTCGTATCTCTATAAGATTTCTTCTATCTACTATAACTTGGTGTTCTTTTAACCAAATCTGATATTCGATATAGCGTTATAATCGTAGCGATAACCTTTATTTTTGATATATACTAAATATCTGGTTAATAGTGATAGTTACTATTATTAATGTTGAATAGGGTCTGATTTGCAGTGATCGATATTGCCAAGAATTATCATGAGTTTTGCACACGCTAAATTCCGCCCAACCAAACTCCTAGCCGCAGCACTAGTAAAGCCTCAAAGTGTTCACTGGCGCGATAACATGCGGAGTCCAGAGATTCTGGATTGATCAATCGGGCATTCATACCTGCCAATGACGATACACCATTAGAAACGGCAGTAAGGACAGATGTGCCTTGCAGTGCTCCTGCACCGCACCCGCGAACGCCCGCTCATCCATCCCTCCACCATTAAAAAACGTACAAGTCACCTGGCACAGCCGATCAGCACTGCTGTAAGTTTTAAACCTCCGCCGCTCCCTCTGGGTCGCTTGTGAGATCATCATCGTGTCAGAAAACGACATCATCAACCGTGAAACCGGTCGATAGGCAACCACCAACGCCAATCGCAATGCAAGAAGCCAGAATGACGTCGCTGAACTGGCCCAGTGCTAGCCGAAGATACAATCTTGCTTCACAAACCGCTACCTTCTCCGTATATACTCTTCATCGTCTTCATCCTCTTCGAGCAACGGCTTATCATACTCCCTCGGATCCCTGCGGCGTCGAGGCTCTCGGTAGCGAGGCTCCAGTCCTCGGCTTCTCTCATCCCTTGAGTTGTTTGAGCTGCGAATATAGTACCTAGGATCCGCCTCCTTTGCGCTCCGCATGTCATCTCGACAATCACTGTTGTTATGTATCACGCTGCCATTGTTGTGTATCACTCTGTGCCGCGGAGGCCGGCCTTCTGAAGGTCTGCTATTTGGAGTCCTTTCCCCTGTAGACCTGCGACTTGGAGTCCTGTCTATATTGCTGGACCTCGAGGACGTGGGTGCTATTGGTGCACGGTAAGGAGGGCTTGGCCCACGCTGATACCTGAGGTCGTCACTGGCTCGGTCCGTAGAGTAATCTCTGGAGCTGTATCCAGAATCGCCTCTGGGTTGGCGTCGCGCGTTGTATAGAGGATGGTAAGGGGAAAGATCTTGATCACTAAGGCCTCGCTCGTACAAGCGTTCTGTTGATTGGAGTGACATCGCGTAATCGAAGTCTCTTGCAAGGTCCTCGGATTCGTCACGACTCCTACTGCTTCTTCCTGAGTCTGAAGGCGTGTAGTATGTTGATGTTCGACGTGACATATTGTGTATGGAGTCTCGTGATATGTGAAGGAGGATGTTCTTTTGCGTTGGTAGGGGAAGTTCGAGGTGGCGTGTTGACAGACCAATCGACGTGGATTAGGTGTATGAAGAGCGTTGCTCGTGGAGCTGAGTATGTGGTAGACAGGTCAACCAGTATGGGCGTACGTCAATATATGAGGTGGAGAGATGTACGTGAACGCCGGCACAGTTGGGATGGTGTGTTGGATCTAGCTTCGGCGAACGTTTATGAGGTGCTTTCCAAGGACCCTGGAAATAGGTATGCAGTATTTGTTGCAGGCTTGGACGATTGGACACACTAGGACTTGGTAGGTTATAGAAAGGACAGATAATGTGGTGGTGAACAAGGATAGGATGATATGAAAGACTTGTGCAAAGGGTGTATTCGAGGTGTATGTTAAGATAACTTGCATATATCTGTGGACAATGTACAAAGCTGTACGATTACGTTACAGAAGTGATCGAGATTGGGAATTAGCAGCGAGGCGAAAGGCATTTTCTTATATAATGCAAGGCGCCGTAAGGGACTGGTTGCAGCACTTTTTACTGCTAAACGCTCACTCGTGATGAAACAAAAGCCGCACACTGGAGCTCCGTCCGGTGTGAAATGCGAGATCTAGGTGATTGCGCAGACATGGAAACTCTAACAAACCCAGAACAGAGCCTCACAATAGGAGGAGTGCAAAGAGCAGTCGACGAGTGAGAAGTCGAATCAGGGATAAGGACCTCTTTGTAATTTCTGGCCGTGGCAGTGGCCATATGGCGGAAAAGGGCTTAGATTGGCAGCCAAGCTTGAAGAGCCTTGACGAATGCTGCGCCATGGGATGAAAACAAAGCGTAAATCATGAATAGTGAAGCATGCAGAAAGCTGATCGGAGTCGCCCCAAAAACATTCGCGGTATCTTTACTAACTTCTTGCGCTTTGTCGACTGCGGCGAGGCATAGGCCAGGGAACCGGCGTCTAAGGTGTTTTAGGGTGCCGATCAGCTGCCACATGACGAACCATAAGCTCAGCCAATTCTTCTGCTTCTGTAGTGCCTCGGTTTGATGATCCTGGAGGATCAATGATAGGGGCTGTATACGCACCGGAATCGACCACACCCTGTAAAGAAGCTTCCTTCAGACTTCTAGGTAGCGGCGCGGGCATCCCGTCACGAATGTCTTAGCTTAGCCTAGTGTTCTATAGTACAGTCACAGTATAATCACAATACCCACTATTACACCGCACTGCAGGATATTGCACCGACATGTTTAGCTTTTAAAGATAGCTGGGATAATTTTTTGAATGAGATGCTGGGGACGGCGCTCCCTGGCCACACACAAGGTTCTTGATTTGGTGGCATAAGACTGCCTGGGCTTCGGTGTAGGATAAATTGAGTCAGGAGGGATCATTTAGATTATACAAGCTCACCGGCATTCTGATCTAAGAAGCTGACACTCGTATTGCGACAGTCGGTATGGAGTGCCGAGTGCAAGATTGTCGTAGAGAAGACAGTCGATGCCTTGACGTCTGCCTGAAAGGGGCTTTGAAAGCTTGGCAGGGCTGGGCTAAATAAACCCCACCCAGAGAGGCAGAGCACCAGCAGTCCCTCAGCTGTCAATCTCGAGGCACATTATGCATTTACATCGTTGACAAAAGATCTCACACATCCAGTATAGCAACGCAGACGGTCAGATCTCGTGTTTCATCGACGTAAGATCTCGTTTTATTGTAGGTGTTGGGTTCGCAGGAGGGATGTGTGCCTTGATTGGTTCAACGGGCGGCCTGCAGCCTAGCGCCTGAGACAGCCACACGATCAACCTCGCACCGCATCCTGCACAATTAACGTCCGTCTCAAGGCTACCACCACCTGTTCCTATCGCCAGCATCGGCACTCGTACGGCAATCCTCGAACCACAGCCTAGAACCCATCTCCATGTTCACCCTGTTATGCACTGCTGCGCGTCTGCGGATGCAATCTCTTCAGCCTCCAACAAGCCCCCTTGAGCTTCTTCATCCCACCAATCTGGAACACGATGACGACCGCAAAAAGAGTCATGAGATAAGTATGAGTCTTTACCCCCCTGGATTTTGCGCTTCTACTCGCCTCTTCCTTACCGAACGGTGAAGCTTGAGACGCCCTAGTAAAGTGCTGCCTCAGACTTTGCCGTTTGCGGAAACAGATGCCTTGCTATCTAGATGGCCATAGCAAAGGCGTAGTAATTCTTCACCGGACGGTCTAGGCAACACGTCCGCGACTATGAATGGAATTACGGTAATGAAAACTCAGGTACCTGTATATAAGATCTCTTGTTCTGTGTCTCCTTCCTCTTTGGATTTTCATCATTAAACATCAATCAATTCCAACCCAATCCACCTCTATATAACCAATTGACCCACTTTTTGCCAATTGAGCCAAAACAATCACAAGTACCAGCCTCATAATACCTTCCACCGCCAATCTCCACAATCAACCCTTGCACACCACCGTGGTAACCTCACCTCCGACTCCTGCTCCTCATCCACAACACCCACCCATCAAGCCCAAACTTTACCCACAATGTCATCCCGCGGCTACTCTAGCTCCGGTAGCAGCCGCTACGTCTCAGAGTCCACAGCAAACACATCACAATACGGCAGTGGCAGCAGCAGTTCCAGCAAAAGCCGCTACCCAGTCGTCCACAATACAGGTGGATACTCCAGGGACGGGTTACAAAGCTCGAAGCAGGATGATCCTCGGTACTATAAGGAGTCAAAGAAGGTCTCGAAGAATGATGCTCGGTACTATAAGTAGCCGAGGAAGACTTCTAGACCTTCGTCGGCTGGCAAATCTAAGAGTTGAGGGTCGAGGATCGATGTGTTGAATAAGGTGGTTATGCATAGCAACGGTGCACTTAGCGTTCTGAAACCGGTGTTTGGGTCCTTTGGCGCTGACGCTTGGAGTTTGGCATGCATTATACATTTCTCTAGGCTCACGCCTATTTGCTTCTATATCAGCACGCATAAGCAACAAAGGAGGACTGTGCAACGCATATAATTAGGAAACAGGGTTCTTACTGATTGTGTCGAACTTCTTGGGTGTTCAGAATTTTCGCTTTCGCCGTATTTGAACTGTATTAGCGGCGTCGGGGCGGATGGCGAAGCATAGCTACTGACAATTCATCTTACAATAATCCCAATTCATTCAAGGCATGCATCTTCTGACATGGTGCACTAATTCCTACCGTTGTTACAGACTCAATGCAAAGTTGAAAATGGAGGAAAATCGCGAAATCCCAGGAGATGCTCTCTTTCCAAACACCAAGCACTTACTCCTGACAAGAGAACGAGCACCTCAATCCCCACACAAGGAAATGAAACAGAGCAAGCGAGCACAAACTTAGTGCTGCATGTAGCAAACTTTCGCCCCAGACCCGAAAACCTATACCTCGCCTCCTACCTCCGCCATCCTCAAGAGGAAGCCAACAATCCTCATCCTTAGTATCATGATCCCCATCAATCGCTCCAACGCTACAATAACTATTAGGATTAGCAGAAGCTCCCGGCAGAATCGGGTTAACCCCCGCGCCATCCGTACTCGAACTCCACGTTATCTGATCAACCTTATACTCATCATCAGCGGGCAACCCATCTCCATCCTCCTCCGGCCCTACAGTAACCCGCAAACTCAAAGCAACACCCGATGTCTTGCCCTTACTCGTACCCATATAATCAAAGACCTCTGCCGCGTACATGGCTTCGACTTCATGTGGAGCGGCGTGCCCGAGTAGGGGCGAGCGCTTATTGGCGCCAAACGTCTCCGCGGTGCGTGTGAGGTGGATGCAGCATTGGACGATGTCGATATTGGAATCGTTGTTTTCGCCATTAGGGGCGCAGCGGTTGTTGTTGGCGTTGTCGTTAGGCGCGGCGATGTTGGTGCTGAATTTTGTCATTTCGAATTGGAAGCCGGCGTTTTTGCAGGAGGGGCTGGGCATGCAGTAGGGGGTGCTTTTGTGACTCTGTTAGCTGCATTGAATGGTGAAGTGGTGGAAGTTTAAGGTGTTGCGATTCAACGGCGCAAGTGGAGTATAGCTTGAGGCTGCATGACGCTCGGGGGAAGTGAATACTTACTGTTGGTTGGTATTAGCGAAATCGACGACCCAATCATCTTCGTCTACAAAATCATTGGCTCCTTTTCGCCCTGGTGCGTTGACGCAAGATTCAAGAAATTGCTCAGCTGTGAGCCTCCGCCTGGACAAGTGCCAGTCGCAATCTATCTGACATATGTGGATAATGCATGCTTTGACAGATTGAGAGCATTGTGTCAGGAATGTTAGATGAAAGCAAGCAAACGACAGAACAATCTTTCAACTTTGGCAAGAAGAAAAAAAGACCACAGTTGTCTTGCAGCCAGGAGCCTCGAGAACGACTTACTACTGTTCTCGCTCTGCTCCATGTAACGTAATGAATTCGGAGGCACCGTTCGAGCCGTAGTCTGGCTGCTTCGTTTCTGTCACCACCAAAGTGTTAAGCTAAGTGAAGCTGTGCAACTGTGTCCATTTGAACACGGACGCCACATGGTGTGCGCTGTGACTCAGGATGAGACCCACAAATGTTCCAGGGAATTGAGGCATAGTCCGCTGATCGACTGAGCTGATGAGGCAAAGCAGTAACCATCGCAGAGGAGGTGCTCCCAAGGGTCAAATTAATGTGCACTTAGCTACGAGTTCGATAAAGGATGAAACAATGCACGGAAAATGTTTGTGTAGGAACCGCCAAGCTTTTACCGCAGGGCTGAGTCTTCACCGTCGAGGTTGCCTCAACTCCTTTGCCACCCAGAAAGGCCTTGGAAATTTCCTACGATCCTTCGACCATATTTTGGATGACCACTAAGCACCTACTGCACTAAAAGCTGTTATAGGTCAGACCCAAGCCAGCCTTGAACACTGAACGTGAAAGCCCACTCCCATCGACGAAAGCTAATACCTACCCTCTGAATGTGTTCTCTAAATCATCCGATAACTCTATTCGTTAGGTACGCATACCTCAGTCAGCATGTAAGTCAGTAATTGGTCTTACAAATTCAGCATCGAAACAGCAATGTCTCACCAACCTTGCAACTTTGGACTCTCCTGTACCAGCGATGTCTCCATCAACGTGAGTCATGTGTGATGCATCATTTCGAAAACAATTGGTTATGCACAGCTCAACAGAAAGTGAACGAGATTATTGCCAAAGCAGAGGAAGCCGAATCCAGTCTGAACGGGCCAGGCTGGTCCTTTTGGCTTGCGACAGCGAGCTTTCCCAACGGCTCACCAAATGACTTCACCACCAAGGTACCTGTCGCTTCGATCCCTTCCGCATACTTCGGCGAATACCTAGCAGATCTATCCAAGACCCTGACCGAGGGACGTAAGGAGGTGGAGTCGAACAGGAATTTCTTCGCGGTTCTTGACGAGAGGACTAAGACCGACGGCTTTGGTTTACTTTGTCATATTGAGAAAGACGATAGTGTTGATTCCCTGAGGGTCTGGCCAAAGAATGCCAGTCTTTATCTTAGCGGCATGGCGATGAGCAGTGGTTCCTGGGATGAGCTGAAGCATTCTTCGAACATAGATAAGCGTAATGGGGATGATGTAATTGACTGATGCGTGAGCAGTTATGGGTATACATTCACCTCGAGTTCTCGCAGATAAATAGGAGTCAAGACATTTTTTAACTCATGGAAGGCTATCGAGGACTAAGATTCCTGTGATTTCGGTCGTAGCCGCATGGTCATTTCTCACAGACCTGGATTCTTCGCGCTCCTCTGTACTATCGAGGTCTCGCTCGAGGTAAGCTCAATGTGTTTCGAGTACAGAGCACGTCACTCGAGCCCGAGTAGAAAATAAACGGCGTCCTGGTGTCTTTAGCTAGCGCCGGATACATTTCTAATAAGCAAATCCACAGGAATTCGTGACGAAATTTCCCGTCAAAGAAATGGCCCCAGCTTTCCTTAAGAGATAGCCTTGACTGAAGGCCTCATGGAAAAGCCTTGATGTGGACGTAAAGGTAATCACAATGCATGATCTCGAGGTATGGTCATAAACATCTAAAACATCAGAAAGTACTCTCGTCAGATAGGAAGGTGTTTCAAGCCTTACTCTCCAGGGTAAAGCGCTACGGAAGGGCAGGCCGCGACAATAAGGACCCGAGTGGAAGCGAATATGATTTTGATTGCGCAGGCTTCATGCTCGTCATACACTGCATACCGCCATCAGAAAATATCGATCATAAGGATTTGATGTTGGGATGTTGGCGCCACGTAATCCCATTGCGAACTAAGCCGGGACGGGAGATCCCACCCTTGCGTGGCTCTCATTCGACGAATATCGAGACTTTCCATGAGTACGTAGACGATTAAAGGAGCACGTTGAAGGCCTTGGATGACCATGAGACGGAGAAGACACGTGTTGGAGGTACAAAAATCCCATTGTCAATTTCCCTTTCTCTGGGTTCAGATGTACTGCTTGCAGTTGAAATTGCTCTTGTCAATCCTATGTTTCGAGCAGATGTTGAAGAGAGCCATTGCGTCAAAGATGAGCCTCCGCTGAATTTCTCGAAGGCAGTGGCACATGGTTATGCGTTATAGTATTGTCTCGTTCTGGTTGAGGGAGAACAAAGTCAAAAATAGAGTACGCGGCAGACCTGACTAAAGCATTTTCAGTGCACTGATTGGCTGGAAATCGGCTTACGCAAATCATGCACCTCAGATACGCGTGTCCCCCGCGGCCAGAACCCTCTCAAAGCCAACTCTACTCGACTTACTCTTTCCATGAGAGATTCTTTCCCATTTACATCTATACATATCGGCCCTTCCCATCTTTTTTCCAGAGTTGAGAAATTCCAGCGACAACGAAAAGTCTCGGAGTGAGTCGTCGCAATCGATTGTGGCGGATCGGCAGTGCAAGATTTAGACTGCGGCGCAAGTGTCTCGAGAAGCCTCGTTGGACACCCATCCCTCACACTCAGCATTCAACTCCATCTACTTCGAACGTCGCATTGATTGGAAGACACTGTAGAGGAGGAGAATACAGTACCTGGGAACAACCATGGGTGACTTCAACGGCCCTCCTCGAAGGGCGCCACCGCCTCCACCTCCACGAAGATCGCTGCAGGAACCATTCAATCCGACAACCCTCTCAGAACAATTTGAACAAAGGATGAAGATTCAACGATTAAATGAGCTCAATACACCATCTCGATCACGCTCTGGCTCTCCAGCGCCCAGCAGACATCCCTCAAGTTCATCACGACCGCCGTCACGACATGGGCAACATGCATCTCGGCCTCCTACAGACAGCCCACCTGTTCCTCCGTCCTACTCGTCATTACGGAATCTTCCTAAACTTCCTACCAAACCTCAAGATCCTGTATCGATACGATTTTATAATCATCAACTCACACTTTCGGCGACTCCTACCAAGTACGAGAACCCTGGCTTGTTGGACGAAGCATTAGCGGTCATCCCATTGGATCGGATATATGGTGAAGCAGAGGACGAGAGTCAACTTCTGCAAGCACAGGCGGCAAGCATCGGTCCGAACACAAAGGCTGAATGGGGATACCAAGATTGTGTCATTCGAGCCCTTTTAAGGTAAGTCAATTCACTTCCTTCCGATCTACATCGACAGAAGCCTAACACTCTACTTTCAGATGGTTCAAGCGTGACTTCTTCCAATTCGTCAACAACCCTCCTTGTGCAGTCTGCGGTTCGCCTACAATAGCCAACGGCGTAGCCCCACCTACACCCGATGAAGTTGCAAGAGGTGCCGCACGAGTAGAGCTTTACCGTTGCTCGGCTGGAGACTGCAGACAATTCGAGCGCTTTCCCCGTTTCGGTGACGTATGGGCTTTGCTACAGTCAAAACGAGGTCGATGTGGAGAGTGGGCCAACTGCTTCAGTATGCTCTGCCGTGCTGTTGGCGGCCGAGTCCGATGGGTATGGAACGCAGAGGATCATGTCTGGACTGAAGTATACTCGGAGCAGCAGAAGCGATGGGTGCATGTCGATGCGTGCGAAGAGGCATGGGACAACCCAAGGCTATATACAGAAGGTGAGACTTCCACCTACAGACACATTTACCAGCTCCGTGGACTAACATGAACCAGGCTGGGGCAAGAAGATGTCCTACTGTATCGCGTTTTCCATCGACGGCGCCACCGATGTCACCCGCCGCTACGTTCGCAACGCCGCCGACCATGGTGCCGACCGCAACAAATGCCCCGAATCAGTCCTCCTCTGGATCACAGAGGAGATCAAAAGGATGCGACGAGAGAATATGCCTAAGGAAGAGCGAAGGCGACTTATTTATGAGGACCAACGAGAAGAGAAGGAGTTGAGGAATTATGTTGTTCAAGCTCTTGCTACTTCGATTGGTAGGATGCTACCACCAGGTGCAGGCGGACCACAAGTTGCGGGGTCTGGAGAAGAAGTAAAACTACCAGAGAGGAGAAGTGGAGCACAGGCATGGAGGGAAGCGAGAGGCGAGGCTGGCCAACAACTTCGAGAGGGGGGCAACGGCAATCCTCCTGACCGCTCGCCGAGGGAAGGGCATTGAACAGTTCGCACACTGAATATACACCGTCGACACTGGTTATAGTGATCAGTTGCTTCGCCACCCCCAATATAAATGCATACTGCGAGTCTGGCTCTGCATCATCGGGGAGTGGCGATCGGCGATCAATTATCAGCATTAGCCTACAGCCATCAGCAATGGCTTCGTTAAATTGCCCTACCGCGAGCGTATTTTCGTCATTATCATCGGAATTGGCGTCGATACCCAACAGCGAGCGTCCTTGGGCAGATTCCAGCGCACAATACCACCATCAGCATCCTACACCACAGTACTTGGCGTCTATCATTCGATCTACTTGTCTCATAAAAATCGCTTCCTTTTTACTCTCGGTTTTGACGAAGGGGTATTTCATCCATTGTACAGGGTTTGGACACTGGCGAGGTGTTGTTACACGGTTCGGCGATAGGCGGGCGGCTTTGTATCAAAGGTCTTTATGGGTGGGTGTGATGGGCCTGATGCAATCAAGGGACGAACGCAATGTACGAGTACATATGTTACAGGGTATCAAATGACGTGATCTCAACTATGACTTCTTCTCGACCAAGTCCTGTCTCCAACCTCATTTGTGATCCCATCTTCCGACAATACTGCGACTGATGGATACACGACGTATCAGTTTTTGTTCGGCTAATCAAGCAAGCCTAAAACCAAGCCGTGGCGGCTGGCTTGTGTAAGTCGCTTTGTCAACGACTAATCAGCCTCCCCCCCCCCTCTACGTGAAGCTTAGCTGAAGTACCGTGAGGCGAGTGACCCAACGTTGTCCTGAACTAAATATATCCACAAGCTCGTATTCACTGGGATAGTCCTCTCGGCCTTGATCCGATGCTCTTACGATCGATTACTCGATCCAATCTCTCACACCGGCTTCGAACCCTTGGACGATAAATTTCTCCCAGTCTTATTGTCCACGGCCTTGTTGGCCACGCTAAGTTTTCTGCAACCAGAACCATGGCAACAAAACAATTCCAAGTCACGGTACTCGGCTTGGGACAAGACGGTACGCCACTCACCATGGCACTGGCTGCTGCTGGGCATACAGTTGCTCTGGTCGAGTCGAGTCATATCGGTAATTCATACTCCTCAAACCTGCACCCATACTCTACAGGAGTGATGCATAATTGTCACTGCAATATGGTAAGGGTCATGTTCTACGCTTGGGAGCGCTTCTTCTTATGCCTCGTCTCGATGATCCTGTTTCATAGCATCAGCCAAAGTCGCCTACTACGCTCGCCGCCAGGCCGAATGCGGCGTCAAATCTACAGGGAACGTTAGCGTTGATATGTCCGTTGTTCGAAAACAAAAGAGGAACATCGTCTCTTCCTTTCGTGGTGGTAGCGAATCCCGTCTTCAAAATGATCAGAATGTCTCCTGATCCGCGGCAAAGCAGAATTCGTTGGCTCCAAGGAAGTGGAGATCGCCTCAATTGAGGGAGGGAAGGAGAGAGTGAAGGCAGGTGGGTGTTCGTGAACGTGGGATGTCGTCCTGGACCCCTCGATATCCCGGGCGCAGAATATGTGGACTTGCTCGACTCGACTAGTATCATGGAGTTGGATGTTGTGCCTGAGCACCTGGTGGTGATTGGAGGTGGTTGTGTAGGCCTGGAGTTTGCGCAGATGTTTCGTCGTTTCGGGAGTCGGGTTACTGCTATGCAGCAAGCTGGTCAGCTGCTGGGTAGAGAGGATGGGGATGTTGCAGAGAAGATTAAGACGATTCTCCACGAGGATGGCATTGGGATCCTTTTCAATTCCAAGGCTGATAAGCTTGAACGGATTGATTAGGCAGCCATGCCTGTTAAGCTTGCGACAAAAACCGATGGAGGGGAGAAGGAAATGCTGTGTAGTCATGCGCTTGCCACCGCGGGGAGGGTGCCGAGTACTAATGACCTCGGACTGGAGAAGACAAGCGTGCAGCTTGATAAAAGCGGTTATGTGCTGGTAAATGAAAAGCTCGAAACGAGCGCCGAAGGTGTATATGCGCTTGGTCATATAAAAGGTGGTCCAGCATTCACGCACATCTCCTACGATGACTTTCGTATCCTCAAGAACAACGTCATAACCAACGCTCCCACTAAATTAACCACCCACCGTCTCATCCCCTACACCGTCTTCATCGGCCCCCAACTCGGTCGCATCGGTCGCACTGAAACCGAAGCGAACCAACAACGCAAGAATGTGCGAGTAGGAAAGATGCCAATAGCATAGGTAGCGCGACCATTCGAGATGAACGAGGCCAGGGGATTATGAAGGTGCTTGTGGATGCGGAGACTGACCAGATCGTCGGAGCTGCGATATCGGGGGTTGATGGGGGCGAGGTAATGAGTATGTTGCAGATTGCTATGATGGGAAAGCTGCCGTACGCGAGCTTGAGGAATGGGGTTTTTACACATCCATTGCTGGCGGAGAGCTTGAATAATTTGTTTAGGGCTTTTATGGATGAAACCGAGACGGAAGCCTTCTATCAGTAGCATGATGCTAGCAAGACCATGATGGTGGACGGAAATGGTGCTGAAGATTTGCGAAGTCTACTAAAACATGAGCGCGACTGATACGACGAGAGAGCTGCGAATTAGTACTCGAGGTATTTTCCGAGTTGTCCGAGTGCTTTTGATCATCAGCACGATGCTAATCTCTGGGGTACTTAGGTTGAAACGTAAATGAAAGGCTCATTAGCAAGAGGACAGCGCCGTTGAAACACCAAAAAGAGCTGTATGCGTGGTAATTCTCATGATTTTTGCTTGTTTTTCTCTGAGAACCATGCGGCATGAGTGTTTGCCGTGGCTGTTACTCTGGAAATCCTCCTTTCTTAGGCAAAGGCTATTACGAATACGTTCCAGGCCTGGCTTCCATTAACAAAAATTTGGTTGGACCTTCCTCTAACTTCCAGAATCCACTACTACAGAGTTGCTTGTAAGACGTGTTCGACATGAAAGACCCAATGGCTATGTCTGCGTGGAACAGACGCCGTAGTCTGATGCTATCAATGGAGTCCTTCGAGCTTATTTAGCGATGCCCAAGGTCTCGGCCCTTGAAGCATCCGAGCTTCGGACTTTAAGTCGTTCTGACAATCGTTCATCCTCGACGATGAGTTCATGTTGACATGACAAGTAGGAAAAGGTGATCGTTGTGACGATTTCCATACAGATGACGAAGACGTTGAAGTTTCTAAGATTTTTATCCGTCCAGAGATGGTGTGCTCCTTCCGCCGCTTAGAAGTTGTGTGGAGGACCATCGGGATGGGTCTCTCTGCAACTGAAGATGATCGCTTGCTGACAGAAGGAAATGTCTTTGCGATCATGCGGCTGATGCAGCAAAGGGGTAGTGTCGTTAAGATTGTGGCGGAAGCCGAGCTGAAAGACCGACTGGATGCTCTTGATATGATGAATAGGCGAGGACGAAGAGCTGGCAATGTATTCACCACTTGTGTTTGAAAATCAGGAGAAAGGAAGCCTCGTGCCACGGACTAGTCTCCTTCGTAAAGCTGTTCAACTTTCACCCAACTTCAAACACCCATTTTGATCACTCAGTCTTTTTGAAAGTCCAAATGCTGAGTCAAAAGCTATACATATACAGGAATGAGTAAGTGCAGTGCGAGTTTCTTATGGGGTTGAGATATGAGTTCTGCACCTGAACGGTTTGTTTGAACGCGATAGTATTCAACACATAACCGCAACACTCGATTCCGTACTCGGGTAAATATCAGCCTCAGCCGCTCATTACGTTTTCTCTCGAACACTCGACTCCTACCTGTCCACCAAGGACTTCGGTTTCAAACACACTACCACTTGCACATCCCTGTCTTCAAGACTCAATTACAGCTCATACTCCGTAGTCTTTGTTTACTTGACGGACTACAATCACCTTGTGCTTGCTCTCAAGCTCCTTTGTACTTGTCCTATAAACTTGGGCAATTTACTCCAACGACACTCTGTCACACATTATTAATCATCCCCTCTCTTCACCCTCACCATGCTTCCTAGCAAAACTAGGAAAGAAAAGCAGGATTTGATCGACAGCGACTATAAGGCGAGCCGTGAACTCGCTGTCAAGAGAAGAGAAGCTGCCAAACTAGGCATGGTATGGAATCGAGTCACGGGGCAGATGGAACCCAAACCCTTCAAGGTATGCTGCATGGTACATTCATGGTGATGACAGGACGCTAACATCCTGCTTCGGATCCGGAAGCGAAGTAGAGTCGAAGAGGAATTGGAATACTCTCCAGACAAGCCTGAACACAGAATACAAAAAGTACGGGCGTCACCTCATGATATTTCTTTGTTGCACAGACTGACACAATAAAGGTGACCATCGATCAGGAGGACAAGTCCTCACAAAATTCGAATATGAACATCCATCGGGGTACAGCCGCCGATAGCAACGCAAAAGCTCCTGTTATGCCTCCATCGATAAAAGATCCAGAAGAACAGGTAAGAACCTTCCGTTCCGTTGAACTTGAGCTGAGTGATAATAAAATATGCTATAGTACCAGAATATCATACGTGAGGACGCCAAAGGTGCTTCTCGTGAGACTGAACAAGGCCACGACAAGGTTTACAACGAGAAGTCTGGTCGGCGTCGTCTAAATGACAAGTCAAACATCATGGGCCCTCCCCCAAATACCAACACAAAAGCACGAGCCTCAAAGGCAGAGTCGAGAAAGGTAAGAGCTTTCTGTCCCCATCATAGGCTCCCGATACTGATCGACTTACCCCATAGATTGTCAAGGCTCCTATGTTAGCACCCGGTGGGGGAAAATTAATTATCACTCCCATCAACATCCTACCCGTATCAAAACTGTCCAAAGATCCCGCACCACCTGAAGTCAGTCTTCCCCTTTGAATAGAGGTATGAATAGCTAATCGAAACGTAGGCTCCGGTCTGGCGAGGCTTTAGAGCAGAAATGACAGCATTATTGGCTGCTAGAGACTCAGACGACACAGCAGAAACCCAAGAGGGTGACCAGGATGGTCCAAAATCGAGCGACATGAATATCGCTGAAGAGGAGAGCAGCAAGCCAGGGGAGGCGCTTCCAAAGCCTGCGCAAGCCGCATCTGCAACGAGTACTCAGCATGAGAAGAAGAAGTTAAAGATCTACATTAAGTCAGAGACCGTTTCAGCTCTCAAGGCCAAGCTCGAAAAGTCTAGAGCGGGTAAAAGTGGAAAGCGAAAACGCGAAGAAGAAGAACAAAAGACCCCAGGAACAGAGGGTCTGGAAGCAAAGCGCCTAAAGCGTGACGAACCCTCGGCAGGTAATGCGGTCGGAGAGTCGAGTGGGGACAAGGCTGTTGAAACCACCAGCCAGATAGAGGGTTCAGAAGTCGACTCAGAGGCTCCAATTGTCGATGATACCCCGAAGCCCAATAAGGAACAGCATGTTGAACCCGTGGGCAGCGATACCTCAGAGCTGGACACTTCTTCAGCGCCTTCGAGCGACCTTGGAAGAATAAAATCCAACGGCCAGTTGGAAGGTGGGAAAGGACGACTCAAGCGACGGAGAGAGTCTGATTCCAGCGATGATACCAGTAGTAAGGCTACGAAGCGTACCAAATTGGATCGGGACACGGCTGAAACAACTCCCGAGCAGGAAGTTGAGGAGAACGAAGAGGAGCTTTGAGCCAAGTGGTGATACAGGATCCAGGCGATGAGCACGGTGGAAAGACCATTTTGACAGACTTTTCATGGCGGGGGAACTGATAGTAGCTGGGAGGACGAAGGGGTATAGGGATGGTGGAAGTGCTATATGTATGCGACTCGTGTTGGAGACACAGAATCCAAGAATTGACACAAGGGCAAAAGGTCGAACTGAAGCATGCAGAAATCATATCAACTGTAAAGGAGCGAAACCAAGGTGTCAATGATCTACGGTTAAGCGTGAAATGATCGTGAATATATGCGCTCAAGTATTCAATCATGGCAATATGAGGTAAATCAATGATAAACTTGTAACGTTGCCTTGCGACGAGCTAAGCAATAAATAATTATATTTCATGAGAAACTAGGATCATAGAACGATATGGCTAGAGTAGCTGCAAATCTCTTGTATATAAGGCTGAAGAAGTAGCAGATAATTTACTCAAAGCGCTGAGAAGAGATGCAGCGAGTTGATAGTCAACCGAGCAATCACGTTACCATAAGTGCCAAACCCTTGGAATATTGCAAAATAGCTCGAACATGAGCGCGGAATCGACGCTTCAGTGTGATGAAGGTGAAAGATTTGCATCTTCGGACCATGTGGGATTTTATTTGCTACCATTTCGTTATGATTACCCATGGGACGTAGCCTTGCGACATGCCTTCGAGTACGAAGACAAGTATTGGCGGCAGAGGCTAAGTTTGATCGATGATAATGCTTGCCTAAGTCAAGCAGAAAGCGTGATGGTTGAGGAGATATGGAGCTTTGTACGTCGCGATCGTTGCCAAGGAGGAGCTGTGCTGACGTCGTAATTCACAGACCTGATTGAAGAGTAAGAGTGATTCTATCATGCGCACTAATCAGCTTGATTCGAGCGAAGCTCATCATGTCTCCTGCATTCAATCGCTGACGTTTCGTAAAAAGAGATTCCAAGAACTGAAGTAAGGGCCGAGAGGTTTGATATAAATAAATGTAAATGGGTACGTGCAGCTCTTTAGTTGTTGTGTTATCGGCCCTGAACGTCAGCAGAAGTGAAGTGAGCTCCAACGAAAAATCCAAAGTGTGATTTGACACGCAAAAATTCGGCATTCGGGTAAATACCAGCCTCGTCAATACCTAAACACCCAACTATTCTTCCTCGACCCAAACCTTCGATTTCAACTCCCCATATCCAATCTCACAAAGCACAACCACACGTCAACACGCTCAACCCACTTCTACCCCACAGTCTACGACACTCGATTGCATCTGTCTCCCAATTCCAAGCAGACCACCTTGAACACTTCTTCAATTTCGATCCTCTTTGCTTCATCATGTTGACCGAAGCCTATAAAGCCGCTAAAGCCAAGCTCATAGAGAGTCGTGAGATCGCAGCCAACGACAAAGAAGCCGCCTCCCTAGGCATGGTGTACAACAAGGTGACGGGTAACATGGACCCAAAGCCTCCGCCACCTCTGAAGGTATTCAATGCTACTTGTTCACGGTGGTAGTAGTACACTGATACCATACTTTAGTTCCACAAGCGCACTGTAGACAAGTCTGCAACACAATCATCCACCTTGAGCACTCCAGTAGGTCATGTTGCAACTCCTGAGCGTGACAAACTGCTAACATTGTGCAATAGATTCAGCGCAAGAAGACTGAAGCACGCCGCTCGCCTAAAGGCAAGAAGCCCGGACCGGTCAAGGTCGTGAGTCTCAGATGACACGACATTGCTGCAACATACTGACGACTTTTGTGGTTGAAGGTGTATAATGTCGAAGCAAAAGCTCAAACCGGCAACAAGAAGCCAGCATTTGAGGTCAAATCGAAGCCCAAGCAGCCATCACATGCGGTACATCACCCCGTGACTAGCCATTACACTGGCACCATCCGTCCTGAAGGAGCTGTTCGATCGACGCTGTTGGGCCACAAAGACAACAAAAACCTTAACAAAACCATCAGAGGCGCAGCCCCAAACAAAGCTCATCTCGCGGAGCCGCGCCAGAAGAAACAACTCGGGCCTTCGGCGCTGAAGCGAAACAGCAAGGACGACGAGGAAGCATCAGCGGCCAAAAAGCCCAAGGTCAATGGTCCTGATGCTCAGCTGGGACAGATGAAGCGGAAGCTCGGCGATGATGAAGACCCTCGAGAGAGCAAAAAGCTTGAGGTCTTTGCACTTCCTCCAATGGAGATTGTCCAAGAAGCCGAAATCCCCAAAAAGGAAGCGTATGAAGTGGGCCAGAAGAAGAGTTGGCGGCCTGCTTCCACTAGAAATATAAATTTTCAAGCTTCAAAAGCAGGCAAAAGGTCAAAAGCTTCGGCGATTGTCCAGCCGGCTATGCTAAAATACGAAAACAGAGATTGGATCTCTGTCAGCAAGGCTGGAAGCCCGGCGACTCGATCACCTTCGACCGCCAGTACAAGCTCAAAGGAAGCTCGGGAAGGACTTCAGTCAACTTGCACACCGGATACGAGCGTCGAGGGCGATGGCGAGGGTGCTGATATCAAACCTGATACAGCTGAAACAAAGCCGGCCGAAGGAACGACCAAAATGGAAGGAGCAGCATCCAGTAAGCCTAAGGAACTTGATCCGTCGGTGCCTTTGGGCATCAAGAATTTCAGCCGAGCCTGTTATATCAACGCTGCAGTGCAAGCTTTGGCAAATGTACCTCTAATGACGCAACACTACATAGACATGGCCGATAAGACTATTCCAGAGGTCGATGCATATGCTTCTAGGGAGGCAGAAATACTTCAACAGGGAGGCTCATCGACGAGGGCTAATGGAGGGAAGAGGAAAAAGCTTCGAGCTCTTCTCAAGGAAAACAAGAGCAATCTGTGAGTGCCATGCTAGACTGCCGACTCTATGACTGACATCATATCAGCTGCTTAGGCGCATATCTTGGTTGCGTCTTCAAGGGCCTTGCCAATACTAGCGACACTCTTGTCACCCCTTCGTCTTTCCTGTTCGCGCAAGCTTGTGGTGCTGTCCTGAAGAATGGTGACGGTCGTCCATTCAATGGCGAGCATGAGGAAGAGTGCGGCGAATTCCTGCAACAGCTGCTCGAACACCTGGAGTGGGAGGAACTAAATTCTCGAACCGAAGATTATACCAAGCCATCGCTCGTAAGAAAGCTCTTTGGGCTAAAATTAGCGCAGGGGGTGAGTAGTAAGGATGGAATCTGTCGGTGGAGATGCTGATTATATTCCAGAGGAGCTGCCGGGCTTGCGGGCACATTGACGACCACAAAGTGTTCGAAGAGTCTTTCTATATGAATGTGAAAATTCCAGCCAACAACGGCCAAGTGACACTGGAAGACTGTTTGGAGACCTTTTCAGCCCCAGACCCTGTTGATATAATATGCAAACAATGTGGGAGCCATCGGGCGTCAAGAGCTATAATCGCCCAAAAGTTAGCCCCGTTCATGTTCGTCAGTATTGATCGCCTAATTCCCCGCGACGAGGAGAAGGAATTGGCATATGTGAAGCCGCCCAAATCGGAGTCCACGAAAGGGTCCCTGCAAGAAAACGGTAGAGACGTACCCTACAAGCTTATTGCAGACATTAAGCATCATAGTACCACGTAAGCTCATCTTACAGGTCACCCGGGGAGATGGCTAATGTCGGACATAGCTACCACACTGGTCATTGGACCACCACCCGCAAGCTGCAAGGCGGTTGGTGGCTCTTTGATGACCACCGGGCAACCAGGGTGAATGAGGTAATGGAACGACCTGAAGATCCGCAGCACACCACTTGCATGGTGCTCTTGAGAAGATTTATATCGGAGACGCCCCAGATCTAGTACCAGTCCGAATCGAAAGGCCTGGCTTCGCCCAAATGGCATCGCAAGCGGCTTGAACCATACTTTTCATCTAGGAACATCCCAATCATCATCAAAGCTTACTATACCAGCCTTGCGACACCCCATCAGCGACTCGCTTTTGACCTTCCTTTGTGTGATTCCGGGATGCACTACCAATTGAGCCCCTCGGGGCTCCTGGACGAGCAGGAATATTGGACATCACTTGGGTCCGGGCCATCTTTTCCCTTCCTCCGTTGGATGATTCCGAGGTGCCATCTTCAGTTGAGCAATTCAGGCTCCTGGATGAGCTATTCTTTGGTTGATCGTCAGGTTTTCGAGCATTGTTCACAAGGCAGTCAGGGAGTCAGCTGACCTGGCGTTCCCTTGGCCCCGCAATTTCCGTCACGTCGCGTCTCCACCTTTTAACATCTTTCTTAGGACCAGTGATGATACTCTTCTTTCATGGATCCGATTCTGAGCGACCTAAATGCTGCACAGCATACAGCAGTCACATCACCCTCCAACGTCGTACAAGTCCTTGCACCGCCAGGCAGTGGAAAAACAAAAACACTCACTTCGAGAGTTGCATACCTCCTTCAACACCATCACTACCAACCATGGAACGTCATATGCCTTACATTCACAATCAAGAGCTCGCGGGAGATGAAGGACAGGATCGCGAAGCTCATTGGGAATGGCATCGAATCGAAGCTTATACTGGGCACTTTCCACTCCGTCTGCCGCCGCTACCTCGTTACCTACGGCCACAAGATTGGTATACCGAAAGGCTTTGGCATCGCAGACAGCTCAGACACTATAAGCATCATCAAGAGAATTGTCAAGAGGCTAGGAATCAATGCTGATCCTAGGAAGACACAATCTCGGATCTCCAGCTCAAAGTCTCGTGGCACTAGCCATGCGGAATTAGCTCAAGAGAATGCTAAGAAGAAGAACGTGGAACAACAGGAATTTGCCATGGTTTTCGAAGCATACGAGAGCCAGTTGGCCAGATCAAATCTCCTCGATTACGATGACCTTCTCTTGCGAACCGTCGACCTGCTGCGGCAACATCCTACCTGCGTCTCGAATGTTGAAGCTGTATTGATTGACGAGTTCCAAGACACCAACCTGGTCCAGTTCGACCTCATGCGCCTATTTGCAGCAAAGAATAAGCGGGTCACCACCGTAGGTGACCCAGATCAAAGCATCTATGGCTGGCGGTCAGCGGAGATCAAGAATCTCAAGAGAATGCAAAACCAATACCCAGATACCTTGGTGATACATCTGGAGGAAAACTATCGATCGTCAGCAGCTATACTCCTTGCAGCACAGGAAGTCATTGAGCAAGACGAGTCAAGGCCTTCGAAATCTTTATCACCTACCCATTGCCCTGGCACACGACCCGTGCTTCGAAGACTACCGTCAGCAGAGACCGAAGCTTCGTGGATAGTGTCAGAGATACTTAGAACGATCGGATTGAGTGGTCCACTTCTCGCGTTCCATGACTTTGCCATACTTCTTCGCTCCGCCGCTCTATCACGACAGATTGAAGCAGCCATGGGGAGAGCAGGCATTGCATACCGCATGGTGGGAGGCCAAAAGTTCTTCGACCGCGCTGAAGTAAAGATTCTCCTAGATTACCTTAGGGTCATCAGTCAGCCTCACAACAACGATGCAGTCTCTCGCATCGTCAACATACCTACGCGAGGAATCGGGCCTACAACGCTCAAGGGTCTGCTAGAAGAAGCAGAGGTGAGGACGTTGAGTCTTTGGAGCCTAATACGGCAATTCATTCAAGGGCATACAACACCAAAGACCAAGATATCGAAAGCAGCGGAGCAGGGTCTTGGATCCTTCATCACAATTGTCCGTACATCGCAGAAGGAAGTCTTCAGTTCTGACATGCCACAGTCACCTGAAGATATCCTCAGACACATCATCAAGAAGCTAGACTTTCAAGCCTATATTGAAAAGCATTATGCGGAGGACCGCGAGACCAGATGGGCGAACATCGAAGAGCTTGTTGTTCAAGCGGCAGAATATCCTATATTGGATGGTGCAGATGGATTGGAAGACCATCTACCAGCGATCGACGGCTTGCCTCAGCAGCAAGGCAACGCGGTGGAAGAAGCATTGTCGAGGTTTCTTGCCAACGTCGCACTCGCAACAGAACTTCAGCGAGAAGACGAAGACGCCGAAGGTGGAAAACCACAGTCACAGGTTACGATCTCTACCATACACGCTTCCAAAGGCCTCGAATGGCCTGTGGTGTTTGTACCCTCTACCTATGAGGGATGCATACCACATTCCAGAGCAGAAGACACTGACGAGGAACGAAGGCTACTCTATGTTGCTATGACTAGAGCACAAGCATTGCTATATCTGAGTTGTCCAACCAAGAACTCGCAGAGGGAGGCGACCACGCTTTCACCATTCCTATCGACCAAGAAGGTTGGCAAATATCTTGCCAACAAAGGTCCCAAGATGGACTCAAGCGCTGTGAACGACATGTGTCGGATCTTGGGCCGAGAACATCCCACAGAAGGGCAGATCTTCGATGCGTCCAAGGGTCTTCAGAGCTACGAAGATAGTCTGTGGCCACTGAATGGCGAAGAGGACGTCAAGTCAATTGGGGGCAGGCGGAGTAAGTGGGATGACCAGGAGCATCCATCAAAGCGACGACGTATCAAAGATGACTTCGTGTCCACCAGTGAATACACACTAAGCACGGTGGGCAGTACTACAACCATGCAGGGTGGCTTCGCGTTTTCCGAGGAGGGGAACAGCGGTTTTGTCACAGCGGCTGCACGACTCCAACATATCACTCAGGAGGAAGCAATGCGGCCTAAGCCAATCATGCAGCCATGGAAAACAATGTCGAATTTCGCAAAGGAGTATCCTCGACCCATGATAAGGACCGAGTCTATGAGTAAATCCGAACAGGGTGGTCAAGGCACCTTGTTGAGCTTATGGGGTATGGGAGAGAAGGCTAAGCCGAAAAATGAGGATACCTTCCCGAAAGGAGTATTCGAGAAAAGGCAGGAAGAAGATTCGATGGCAGGTCGCAGCCATTTCCACCAACGCGAAACAGCAGCAGCAGCATTCACTGCGATTATAAATGAAGCATCTGTGGTGCATGGAGGCTCCACAGCTAGGAGGCCGCTCTCAGCAATACCACAAACCTTGGCGAACCATCGACCGCAGCCCCTCAAGAACACGACTCGGCCTCGTCTTGCGGCCGCTGCAGGCGAGCCATCAAAGAAGCACTACGCCTTCCTCTCCAGCTCGCCACCACCTATCGAGCCGCTACTGGAAGAAGCAGAAACGCAAGAAGAGGAGCCGGCAAACAATCTCACTGTGAGTAGCTTGGAGAATAGCAAAGCAGCAAATGATATCAGGCCAGCAATGACACTCCACACAACAAGCGTGGCACAGATCAATTCGGGGCCGAAGAAGACGTTGGGAGTTCGCAGAAGTATGAATGGATGGTCTGCACGACCGAACTCGGGGTTTCAGTGCCGAAGATGAGTGGCCGCAGATAATGAGGAGCGGTGGTGTACGACCGCAGCAGGAAAATGCATGAGGCGGAGAAGAGCCAAACAGAAGAATTAATGATGATGTACGAGGATCTACGACGACGTCTGAATGATGACAGTGATGATGAAGATATCAGGAACGGCGAAATGACATTGGCTGGAAGGACCAGGTGGAGGATTGTCACAGCGAGGCTACTTGCATTGAAGGAGGTTCTTACTAGACTTGTGCATGCAAGGAGCTACACACAAAGCATGCAGGGATCGAACTTATTCCAGGGACTATTAGCATGGTGAGGGCCCATAGTCCAGGGGTTTCGAGTTGTTGGGATGTTTTTCATAGCTTGCTTGTCATGATACCCATTGCAGCTTGCATAGCATAGCATAGCAGCGCTGTATTCCGAATCGGATTGGAAATCAAAACCCATTGTACAACCATCGATGAGTGCACATTGGGTATTGCTGATATACTGCCACATATCGAAGTGGTACTATGGATTCCACTCTTGATCCCCGTAGTATGGTGCTGGTAAATCAAGATCCCACAACGGCCTCTCCACCAGCGCTACCTCCAGTCCTCGCGGTGGACCATCGTCTGCCCCTTCCTCTGCTTCGTCGTCCGTCTCGCCTCCCAGTGGTACAATGCCAAGTATGGGTCTGTACTTGTACGTATGCCAATGCGCCAGCCGCTCGCTACGAGCTCGTTTTGCAACGCCTCTGTTGTCTTCATTGGCGGATTCGCCCTCATCAATGCCCTTCTCCAAGCCATCATCATCTTCAATATGGCCACCACTCCTCCGCAGGCTCACGAGGTCGTTCTCCGCAGCTAAGACAGGCGCATCTTCTTCATCCTCGTCTGAAGCCGGACTCTGCTCTCGATCTAGGTCGATGGATTGACCATCACCTTCTGCACCTTTGATTTTGCGAATCCTTCGTCCGATACCCAGCCCGAGCTCAGATTCCCGAATTTTGCTGCCGGCACCGGTATCGTGCTTCGAGCGTTTCGTGGGAGCTTCCTCATTCGCGTCCCTATCAGCTCCTCTTTTCCTTTTCGGATGCACTAGTGCCTTATTGCCATTGAGCCCTGACCCTTCGGAGTCCTTCTCCCCAGCAGCAGGCATATCTCTTGAGAGATCGAACATCCACAGCCAATTGACCCCATGAATCCATACTCTTTCGTTTCGACCCTTCACATCCCACACAACGCCCATAGCTCTGTCTCTCAGATCTCGAAACTCTCTTGGTAGACTCGATGTTGGGTTTCTGCGCGACCAGTCTGAGATCTTGCCAGCGAGGACGTTGAATTCGTACATCTGGTTCTCAGCTGTCAGGACAAAGAGGCGGTCTTCGCCAGCTGGCAGGTCGTGAGTGTGCGGGTGTGGAGTGTGTCGCGTGGGATGAGGCGCTATGCTGCCGTTTGCCAAGCTTTTGGTGGGTGCTATAGAGGATGGCCGGAATGAGAAGACCAGAGGTGCAGCGGGAAGCTTGATGAGGAGGGAGGCGGAGGGATTGCGTATCCAATGCTGCCCAAAGATGACTGTTGGGTTATATTCCTCATCGCTGTCTGAATCGCTGTCTGAATCGGATGAGGCTGGTGGATGGGTCTTTGTAGGGCTTTGGCCAATATCTTGAGTCAGGTCTTCGTGACCTTCGAGGACCCAGGTGTCCATATAGCCTGAGATATCTGCGACTGCTAGGAGCCGGCTGTCTGATGAGAAGGCGAGCTGCGAAATATATCTGTTATAGTTTCCGAGACTCTCGGGCTGACGCTTCCTGCTAGTAAATTCGCGAGGTAATCGTTTTAAGTCCGAAACTTTTGAGAGAATCTCGACACTTGGCTTGAGGTCGCCAGTCTCTTTCACTCTGTAGAGCTGGACTCTATTGTCACTTCTGATGATTGCAAGCCATTTCTTGTCGGGCGAAATCAGGACTGACTTGGCCCCTGACGTATCCAGTTCTGCAGGCGCCTGGAGCTTCTGTACTTTGAGACTGCCAGCCTTTTGCCTCAGATTGAAGAACTTCAGCTCGGCCATGGTTGATACTAGTAGTATACTTCCATCTGCTGAAAGGTCTGCGGAAGTGATCGACTCTTCCCCCTGAAAGATAATTTTGGCAACCAGCTTTCTCCCTTGCGGTCCATCCGCCTCCGGAGACATGTCTTCTGGTCCCTCTTCTGCCCGACGCCTGGGTATCTTCCATACACTGATTTCTTGGTCCCACCAGCTCATCATGAGTCGACTCCTTTGTGCGCTTTTGACGACGGGTTGTTGAGGGAGATGTGAGAGCCCGCGATGATTCTCACGTCCGAATTCTTGAATCGGCACGAGGAGGGGAATGGTATCAAGTCCTAAACCACGATTAGACTTATTCAATGTTTCAGTCTCTGGAGAACGTACCTCCTGATACGAGAATGCTCATCTTCCTCGTCTCAAAAGTAGCCATAGCTTTCACATCATGCCTATGCATTCGTTGATGCGTAATTTTCGCCCATCGATGCTTCTCTCCAGGCCGTCCACCGCCTGTCCGCCGGTACAAAGTAGTTCTTCGATCCATACCGCCACTAAAGACAGAATTTCCATCTGCACTGACTGCAAGCTCCAGTATATCTGCCTCATGGCCCTTGATCCGCTGCAGCATGCTGTAGTTCCTGCCATCCCAGAAGCTAAGCATTCCAGTAGAATCACCAGAGACAATTGTGCCATCGATCAAGCATTTGACAGACCAGACGAGGATTTCCTTTGGGCCTCCTTTTGGTCCTGCTCCTAGCGTCATGTTACGTACTTGCTGAGAATTCCGAATATCGTAAACTCGTAGGGTGCTGTCGGCGTGCCCAGCAACTATCGTGTAGCGATCCTTGAAGGTAATGCTCAACACTCGCGACCTCTTTTTCGATGGCCGTGCAAGGATCCTCGAGAATCGTAGATCTCCTTCACTAGTGTTGAGCAGAACAATTGCCCCATCTGCGCAACCCACGGCTATATCCTGAGTCTGAGCCTCGAGCTCCTCGACTGTCTGCTTTTGCTTCTCAGAGGGTGAGTTCATGGGCAGTGGTCCTGTGGGTTGCGCAGCCATGCACCAGATCTCCCCGTAGTTGCCCGCAGAGTGCCGCGCTGGCCGTCCATTCGCAAGATCCCACTCAGTCACCGCCGTTGAGTATCCAATGCTGAACAATCTCAGCTTCCCGGCTACCTTAGAGCCATTCTTATCCACATCTTCTGGGTATTGAGTCCAAGCCAATCCTTCAATGCTCCGATCCTTGCCCCCTCTGAGTATGCTTTCTTGGTACCAGGCGCCCTTAAGAGGATTCCAGATCTCGATATCGCCGTTTGCTCTACCAATCGCTAACCGTAGATTTGCGCCGCCTTTGCTGGGTGTTGTAGGATTGGACAGGTGGGAGAATGCAAGGGCGTTTATTGCGGAGGGGGGATAGGGCACGAATCGGCAGCGATGGATGTCCATGGTAGGCTCGGCCTAGGGATTACCTGTGGCTTTTGATCACAGAAGGCATACCGGCAAAAGTGCAGCGGTCGTTGGCTAATAAACAGAATTTATTGTCAATGTTGAGATTCACTTTAAAGTGGCTGGGAAGCTGTTTGAATTTTGCAGTGCTCACTGCAGGCAACTATCTACGGCGGGAAGTTTTTCGCGACTCGGTTAGAAGGGTTCACCCCCTAACTGCTCGCACCCCCTAACCACTCAGCCTTACAGGGCTACTAGCGTACACTTTTTTTTTTTTATCTTTTATAGTAGTTTTGAACTATTTACAGCCCCATAGGCTTCCTAGGATATTGTTCACCCTCTAGTCTTATAAGGTTTCCTAGTGCGGTGCCCTCTACCTATTAGCGCCCCCTCTAACTACTCTAATTAGCCCCCGTATTACTACTACCGACCCGTTATAATAATCCACCGCCTTTACTCTAGCTCTTTTATAGTCACCCTAATTCCTAACTTAATTATAAACTTTAGGTATTATTATTAAGGTATTATTACTTTCTTATATATAACCTAGCCACCGAAGATATCTTTATAAATTATCTCTAGTTTTTTTATTTTAATATTCTAATTACCGAGCTAAAGCGTTATAGCTTTTTTATATATAACTTTATTAGTAACTTTACCCCGAAAGATATCTTTATAAATCGACCCTAGTCTCTTTACTTTATTATCCTAGTTCTAGTCCTCCTTCCTTTTATTTATTACCTCCTAGTTTATATATCGCGCGTATTTATAATTACTCTTTTTATATTTCTTTTTATTTTCTTTCCGTTTATTATATTCTATAAATTCTTCGTTAGTGCGATTTTATATAATAGATTCTATTATAATAAATATCGCGGATTTACCGACTTTTTTAAAAATAATCTTAGCTTTACTCTAACTACTAGTATTATAAACCTTTTTCATTAAGGATTATACCTCTCTCGTATTCGTAGGCGTTAGGATTACTTCGTAAATACTACTCGGGTTATTATAACTAACGTATACTTTAAATAGAATAGTAGGGCGAATAATAATATTATAATATTAAACTAGAGGAATTTCTAAAGCTTTATAAAGCGGGAAGTCTTTAAATATAAATTAAGAGTCGAAGGGTAGAAGGCTAGTTACTTTCTATACTTTTTAAATATTAATAAACGTAATTACCTCGTTACGCGCTAGGCGGTATTACTCTAGAAAATCGACTTTATTAATTAAATAACTAGTTGATAAGGTCATAGTATATATTTAGTAGTAATAATTGATTAATTAGTTAGGTATTCGTTACTAACGAACTAGAATAATAAGTAGTCTTCGGTGTTAAGGAATTAACCTAGTATAATAAAATCGGTATAACCGTATTAGTTATTACTAAACAAATAAAGCCATCGCCCCGATAGTATAATTATATAATAGGGTATAAGGAAGCGCTAGCAGAAAGGGAATTTTATTAAACCGAAATTATTATAATAGATAACTTCGTTTAAGCCGAATAATTATTTATATTATATTAATAAACTGGCCGTAAACCTCCTTATACTCCCTAATAATATTAGGTATATATTATAGTTACTTTATAAATATTTATTTATCGTCTTCGGGCCTATAACCTTTCTAACGAACTAAATATTATAAAATAACGTTCTTCGCCCTCCTAAATCGACGCTATCGTTTACGTAATAGCTTTTCTATCTCTTATTCGTCCTCGTTATCGACGATAATTAGTGGCGGTACTATAGCGTATCTTCCGTAGGGATCCGCGTTAAGTACTATCGCTAGTTCGAGGTAAACCACCGAGATTATATTATAAATAGTTATAATAGGGGGTAGCTTCAGGCGGTACACTAGCCTCCCGATCTTTTCAGTAACTTTAAACGGGCCTACGAATTATTATTTTATTTTCTTCGAGAGTATACTAGTCATTTAATATCCGCGGTATAGGTATAAATATACTAAATCACCGACCTTAAAGAATATTAACTTATAGTAGACGTTGTATTATTCTTTTATACGGATTAAAGTAAAGGTAATAACGTCTTAAATATTAATATATTTAGGGCGGTAGATAGTAGTAGAGAATATATCTCCTTAGAAAGCTTCTATAATATTATAATATATTTTTAAATTAAGAGATTTAGTATCCTTAAAGACTTCCGTAGGAGTAGTTAGGACGTTAACTACCTTAAGATTATTAAAGTTAAAATTATCGATTCGTAATAAATCTAGTAGTTTTTTAATCTTAAAGTTATATAGGACCTTTATTAGTGCTAGGCGCGTATTACTATATTTAATAGAATTATTCAGCGCCGCGGATAACTACGGTAATACTACTAGCTATTTATTACGGTTAACTATAAAAAGGAAATAGTGTAATACGATCTCGATAACCTTATTTAACTTTTTAGATTAACTATTAATCTAAGGGTAATAAATAGTTAAATATAATATATCGACTTTAAGTTTATTTATAATCTACTTTTATAGTTAACCGACGAACTAACGGTCTCGATTAAAGATAATAGCGGCTAGTAGACCCTAATTTAATAGGAGTAGTCGAGTTAGTAGTAGGTAAACTTATTAAGGCCCGCTTTAATCTATTTAACCCGTAATTAATATTACTATTTTACTAAATTTATATATAATAAATATAATATAATCCTCCTCTATAGAAGCCTTTAGTAATACTAGAATAAAGTTAATAATTATTATATAGAACGGCCTAGTAGGTAAGTAGATCGGCTATAGCGATCTATATAGTTAATACCTTAGTATTTAGTATAGCTAATAGTAAGGGTAGTATCTAAGGTATTTATATAATTTCGTTAATATATTGAATATATAGATATTATTTACGAGTTTCTCGTGGGTCCTAGTGTAGCTAGGGTACCCTATATTATTATATACCTTCTAGAATACCTTATATTCTAGAGTGGTCGGTAAATATAAGCGAAGTCTATACCTATATTCGATATCGTCGAAGTAGAGTAGACCGTTAATAAGTTTATATAGTAGTCTAGTCGTATTTTTACCGAGTATAGTATTCCTCGTTATTATAGTTATAATCCTAACCCAGCGTATTTCTGCTTCGTAACTACTATATATACGGCCTTTAAAATCGTCGCTGACGGCGATAACACTGACTAGAAAAACTAATAGTATATTAAGGATTAACTCGTTTATTTCTAGGTAGTATAAATAATTAATAAAGTATAATAAAGTATTTAGGATAATATTCGCTTTACTAGGTTTATACCTTAATTTAATTCGAAACCTTTATAGGTATTCGGACGTACGAATTAATTTAAGATTCAGCTTCTTAATAGAGGTAGTATTTATAAAAGTCTACCGTATTATACCTATAGTAGAGGTATAGTCGGTATAAATAATTATAATATTACTAGTTATTTTAATAAGATATCGAATCTTCTTTATAACCTAGATAATACTAACTATCTTTAGTTCGGTAAGCTAGTAACTTATCTTAATAGATATTAATTACCTTAATAAGAAGAGAATAGGTTATAGGGACTTCTACTTCGGTACTTCCGTAGTATCATTATTCTTAACGTAGTATATATATATACCGAATCCCTACTCCTTACTAGTATCTAGATTAATAAATAATAATCTCTTTAAATTAATATAATATAGTATAGTAGGACTGGCGAAGAGCTCCTATAAATATTTATAAGCGTTAAACTCCGTCGGCGTAAGCGTATTAACGAGAGCTCTCCTCGTTATAAATTTACGAGTATTACCCCGTATACTCTTACCCTATAAATTTCGATAGTGTTAATTTAATAATATTTTACGGTCTTATAGAGGCTTAATTATTACCGCGTAGTACGGAATATACTATTTTAAATAACCCGTTATTCCGAGGTACCACTCTAATACCTATAGCGTTCGGGGAAATTAAAGATTCCGTATAACTACTAATTTATCCTTAGCTGTAGTAAGGCCTAGAGCGTCGATATATTAATTTAATAATTATACGGAAGGATAGCCAAAAAAGGATTTCTTAATAGAAATATAGATATTTATATCTAATAGAGCCTGGAATACTAGTATTAAATATTTAATATACTCTACTAATAAAGTAGAAAAGATAATGATATTATCGACGTATATATAGTAGAATTTTCGGTACGGCCGAAGTATATAGTTAATTATATATTAGACGTAGGCCGGAGAGTTTCGGTACTTTATTATTAATACGTTAAAGGTCTCTTAACTACGGTGCGTTACTATCGTAAAATAATATCGATAATATCGCTTTACCTACTATTAGTAGAAAAAGGCTACTATATTAATAGTCGAAATATATATAGTATTTAATAAAAGTACTAAGATCTTAGCTTAGATAGGGACCGGATATATATCTAGTATTATAATTTTATTAAGAGCTTTAATATCGATAATTATATATCCTTTAAGACCGGAGGCGGTATCTTTCTATACGACGAAATAAAGAAAAGAAAACGGTATTATCGTAGTAGTTTATTCTATTCGGCCCTATTAATATAATTCATCGAAGGCGCTATCGATAACCTCTTTATTATATTTCCTTAACGGATAAATACGAGTTTAACCGGCTTTATAAAACTTTTTCTAGTTATTAATAAAAGGAATCTTTATTTATTCGGATTCCGGGATATTCGTTATATTCCTAATATCTTTCTATAGATCTAGAAACGAATCGACGATATCGGTAATTATAAAAGCGGAAGTATCGTTTTTATAAATCGTAGTATTTATAGAGTATAATATCTTTAGTTAAAATAAAACGTTCGGTGTTACCGAAGGTTTTAATAATATTTACTTCGGCGCTACGGAAGCCTTTTATAAAGTAAATAAATTTAGTAGAGTAAATATTAAATTAGAAGTTATAAGACTCGGATAAATAATATTCGATACTATCGAATTAGATATACGGGGAGTTATTATTATATTAAAAGTTATTATTATAATTAGTCCGGCCTTAAAATAAAACTTAACTAAAAGTTTCGACGTTAAAATCTTCGGTGGCCTTATAGCTAAATTAGTATATAAGGTATTAACTTAGAAATATCTAGTTACTTCGTATTTAATAACTTTCCCTAGTCTAGTATATCGGCTAATAATTACTAGTAGATCGGTGTTATTCCGAATTATAATTCTGTCTATATCGTAGTTAACGATATACGCGGTCACTATTAGTATATTAAGCTAAGAAGGTTTAAATAGTAAATCACGATCTTAAAGTAGATTTGATTTTATAGATTTAATTATAATAGCCATATCTGAATGTACTAGTACGGTATAGCGGAATTTATTAACTATAGTTACATCTATTTTAATACCCTTCGTAATTATAGAAATAAGGATCTAGAGGTTATTATAAAATATAATAATAACGAGATCTCTACTGGTATTAATTATAATTTCTTTTAGCTTTATAATATCGATACTTATTAAAACCCTAATAGATAGGTTATCGACGATATATAATTCCTTAATAATTAAGGCGATCTTACCGTCCTTATCGGGAATATATATAAAAATGATAACGAATTTATTAATATTATAGTTATTCGATCCTAAACCACGGACTTTTATAATAATAAGTATTTTACGGACTTTAATTTATAGGCCAAGTTCTATAAACTTTATAAAGAACTACCGGTTTATAAAGTTTATAATATATTTAATATCGAAGTAAAATTCGTAGAGTTAACCGTCTAATTCTACGGAGACCTTAATAGTAGTATAGCGGTAACTACGAAATATATAGCCGCGGGTAGGTTTATCGGTAGATATCGATTTAATAACCTACTTCGCCGAGAAAGTAATATCTAATAGAGCGGAAGTTAATAAAGCGGAATTCGTTAAAGCGAAAGACGTAGTAAACTTTAATAAAGTAGGATTTCGGTAAAGCCGGATATATATATATAATTTATTATTTAAAGAGAAGGACGTCGGTAAAACGAAAAGTGGCTCGATCGTGGCTTAGGGCGCTCGACGGGCGCCCCGGGAGCCTTAAACGCGATACTTATCTACCGACTCGATAGGCGCCCGAGGCATATAGCTAAGGGGCCTAGGGCTACTCGGGCGTATACCGAGTAAGCCTAAAACCGCCACTAACGGGTACTAAATTAAGGGTGCGCTACTAACTTTAGACCCCCGTCCATGGCCCCTATTTATGGCCATGGCCTTATTCCATTCATGGCTATGGCCCTATTCTATTCATGGCTATGGCGTATTCTATAATCCTGTCGCTGTCGCTACCCCCTAACTGTTACTGTCGCACCCATAAACCCCTGACGTATACCTTAGCGTATGGCCTGCGTATTACCCCCGCGAGGATTTCGCCTGAATCGATCGATTCCGGGGATCAAAACTTGCTGGCGTTAAGGGTGGTTCCGGGGGGTCGCTACCGTCGATAGGGGCGATCATAGAATATCAAAATTTTAGGTAGTAAATTATATGATTTTCTAAGGCCAGGGCCCCTAAAGCTCCGGGCTTAAATTACGCTCGTTAGGAGCCCGACGCGTATCTTATAGCGGCCTCGGGCGCCCGTCGAGCGCCCGTCGAGCGATTTAATACTCGAAGGGTACTCGGCGGGCGCTCGACGGGCGCTTAGGGCCGTTCGGGCGCCCCGAGCCTACCTTAGGCGCCCAAGGCAGCTTATTTAATAGCCTTAAGCCGCTAGAGCCGGTTTTCGATTTACCGACGGACTGTTTATATAAACGATATACTACTTTACTAGTTATATCGATTACTTTAATAATATATTAGCCGACGAAAAGACTATTAATTATCTTATTATAAAATTACTCTAAATCGACGGTATCGCTAGGGTATTTATTGGCCTACGTAGTATCTTAATAGAAAATGTTTTTTTAGCTACTATAGTAGTTTCCTTAATTTTCGTTATAAAGGCTTTTAGTCTAGCGGAAGGATTCTACTAATTAATCTTCGTTATAATTAATATTCTTAGTAACTTTTTAGTCTTTAGTATAATAGGCCCTTTAAATCGAAAAGAGTTTCTTAAAAGGATTCCTATTAAAGTTTCTTTTTACTCTAGAGTTTTAGTTTTAATATTTAAAAGGGAATATCTTCTACCTAAATAACGGATTTAAATTTCCGTTTATTATTTATAGTTACCTTCCGGGAGGTTATAGGCGGTTAGGATTCTACTATTATTATTACTAGTTAATATTACTTTATTATAGTTAGAAGGACGAAGAAGAAGAAGAAAATAACCTATATAAATTACTTCCGTAGGAAGTATTATTATTTTTATAAGGAGGCGGACCGCTATATAAAGATCTAAAGCCTTCGGTAGGATAGTAAGGAATAAAAGATTAATAAAAGTTTTAATATTAATTATATTATTAAGGCTAATACTATCCGTAGCTACTACTATTATTATTACGGTTTAGTAGAACCGATCGATTATATTTATCTAACTTTTTGGATACTAGAGCCTACTACTTATACTTATAGTTATCGAGGCTCGTTAAAAAGTTGTTAATAATAATATTATTATCGGGCCTCTTAATATCACGCCGTAGTTCGAGGTTAATTCCGTTATAAATAATATTAAATTAATTTTATAATAACGATATTCCCGTATCTTTAATAAACTTTAAAATCTTCTATATATATTCACGCGGTTTACGACGGCTATTAATATCTCTAATAGAGTAGTATTCCCTAAGAATAACATCGATAATTATATTCGAAGGCTCCTTAAATCTTCCCGTTAATAATTAGGTTTATTCCGTAATATTAATATCGGTAGCGTTATATTTCGATAGTCTCTTTTTAGTGTTTAAAAGCTTAGCGGTATACTATTCTAAAATAATACCGCGGAGGTAAGTCTAAAGATTCTTATATATTATAGTACCTTTAATAATTACTAGGTCCTTAACTCGCTCGATAAATAAATATATATCGCGGAAATAAATTTCTTTACTAGTATACTCGAGACTAAACCCTATACTAGTAGACTTATTATTATATATAGAATCGAAGAATCCGAGGTTAATTATATTTTATTTCGATAAAGTAATACTATCGCCTTAGGGACTTTATAGGCCTTAGAGTTTTAATAGTCTAAAAAAGCCTACTAAAGATACTATTATAAGACTTATAATAAAATTACGTAGTTCTACTAGTTATATTTTATTAAAGCCCGTATTCGTTATAGTTAAAGACTACTATAGTTATTAGTTAGGTCCGAGGGGTCTCTAGTAAATTACTTTTTCTATAAAGATCTATCTAGTAGAATATCCTAATAACGATATCGAATATAATAATAACGAAAAAGGCGCTTATTTAGAGCTCGGCGGGGACAAAGGAGGTATATTCCTAGTTAACGCCGGTATCTTAAAAGATTATCGAGTCGCTTAAATACTAGTTTAGAAACGTATTATAACGGTATAAAAAGTGGTAATATTAATAACTTAATCGTTTGGCTAGCTCGGTACCTTAATAAACCTTAACCGTACTCGTTACTCTTGAGGATTAAGACTACGAAGGGGTTAAATAGGCCGGAAATTCCGCCGAATAAAGTAGTTAATAATATAACGAGTAATATCGTCGACCTCGCCGGTGAAAGCGTAGCCCGATTATATAAATTCGTCGAGCTAGAATACTAAGACTACGGTATTACGGCTAGCGATATTACTAGATACTATAATAATAATCTTACGAAAGTAGGAAAATTAAGGGTTAATAAATTAATAATTCTTTATAACTTACTTTTATTAAAAACGAATTAATTTTTATTTACTTTTTCGACTTTAAAAATAAAACGCTTAGTACTCCTATAAATAGATAGAACGTAACGAATAACCGTATATAAATTTTATATAAGAAATAATAATATATAAAGACTTAAATAGGGTTAAACCTAATACGACTCTAGGTTATTTTAACGGCGCTTCTCCCCTTTAAGGAAAATCGATATTTAACCGATTTTATTAAAGGTATAATATAGTTCTAGGCGAATTATATAATAGATTCGTTAAAACCGAAGACGTAGTTATAGTAATACTACCTACTTTAGTAGACTAGTACGTCGTAGCGGAAGGTTTCTATAACTATACTAGATAACTGGGTATAGTATACCGAAGTATAATATTTATAGTCTTAGTATTATCGTAGTAGGCCTTAGTATAATAAAGCTATCTACTTCGGTAGGGAAGAAGGAGGTAGTATTTTATTCTAACGAGATTATTATATAGGTTATATTCTATTCTACCGAAACGAACTAATAAAGGAGACGGGGTGCGGATAAAAGGATACTATCGAATAATTTTAATTCGACTACTAGTATTATTATATAACTAGTGAATCGAATATCTAGTAGGCGTGGTATAGCGCTTATTAGAACATATAATCGCCGTTACTACTAATTAATAAAATTATAGTATATATTTAGTAGTAATAATTAATTAATTAGTTAGGTATTCGTTATTAACGAACTAGAATAATAAGTAGCCTTCGGTACTAAGGAACTAACCTAGTATAATAAGATCGGTATAACCGTATCATTAGTACTATAACGAGTAATCGTATAGATATTATTCTTATATACGTGACACGGGGTCAATATAATAGTATATAGTATAAAAGATATTGATTATTCTATAGAGGATTTGGCCCTGATATACTAGAATCCTAGTATCACCCTAGTCCCGATAGGGCTAGCGGTAGGGCTCAGCCCGCCGTCTTAGTAGATATTTATAGTAATACTCCTATTAAAGTCTACCCCGTAATAAATCGCCCCTTTTAAAAGAAAGAAGTTAACGCCCTCGTTAATACGCTTATATAGGGTATCGTAATTAATAACGTAAATAGCGTCTATATATAGTAGTAAATAAATAAGAAATATATATTCTAAATTATTAACCGAATTACGGGTAGGCCCGTAGAGCCTTAAAGCTTAGCGTAGAGCCGTAAAATTTAATATTAAAATCGCGATAGCGAGGTAAGGCGACAGGGGGGTATAGGGATAACGTAGGTAGTTAGCGGTAAAAGCTATAGTATTAATAAAATAAGGGCGTATACGTATAGCGTTATAAAAGTATTAGTACTAAAGGACTAGGGCCCTAAGTATATATTAGAAAAGTAAGGTCTTAGCGTAAATCTAGCTAGCTAAAGAAAATCGTTTAGCGGTACTTTCAGAATTAAAACTATTTTAGCGCGGAGCTAGTCCCGATTTAATTAATCCGAAGCTCTTTCCTTTATAAGTATACTACCTAGCTAAAAAGTAGCGATAACGAGGGGTATATACCTAAGTTTATATAGAGGAGTATATAGGTAATATACTATTAAGATATTCGGGCTATATAGCTCTGCGTGCGACTAGGCGAATAATTTAAGACTATAAAGGAGTAGTTTTACCGGTTCTCGGTATAGTACCCCCTTAATATTATTATAATACCCGTACTCTAAATAGAGCTTAATAGGTGGATTTAATATAGCGGCTATTTCCTAATAAGGGTAAGTAAAGGGCGGTAACGTAAAAGGGAAATATAGTTATACTTCTAAAATTATCGACCCTAGAAGAAGAATTTAGTTTAGTATCTAACTTATTATTCGTATTCCTTAATAAATTCGTCCGTAAAAATATTCTTTACGTTTATCTAACGGTCTTATATAGATCCCTAGCCTTTTTAGGATAAAAGGTATTCGGTAGTATAACCCTTCCTCTTTTTAATAACGCGGTTATCGAGGATATACTCTAGTTCTTATTCTAGCTTTAAGTTATCTCGCTTAGTTTCTACTACTCTAAGGTTCGTAGGCCGTAGACGTTTAAAAGAGTCTTAATCCGGCGGTGGGTACTACTCTAGCTATATTATTAAAAATATATTATAAATCTTCTAATTTTCCGGGATATTAAGGCGGTATATAAGCCTTCCGATATAGTTAAGAACTTTAAATAGACTAGTTATTTATTAACCGTATTTACGATTAGTAAGTTTATTTACCGGAATATTATAATCTTTATATAGGCGTAGTAAGGCCTAGTCCCCTCTACGGAAGTATTAGAGGTAATAAATATAATTATAATACTCCTTATCGTATATTTAAATAAAGGTAATTATATCCGAAGTTTAAATACGTATTAACTCCTTTAATAAAACGTTATTCTCCTAGCTTCCTAGGTTTAACGCGTTATTAACGGTAAAACCGAAAGCTATCTTATTTAGGGTATAGTTAATGGGCTAGGAAAACGTATTATTATATTATATAATTATAAAAGGTAATACCTCTTCCTAGGCTTTAGAGTTTTATAAAGTAGCGATCTAGAATCGTAATATAATTTTAATAATCTAATTTATACGCTCGCTTAATTTATCCGTTTATAAATAATAGGTAGTAGAGAATATTAAATTTACTTTAAGTTTATTAAATAGAGCCTTCTATAGGGTATTTATAAACTTACGGTCGCGGTCGGAAAGAATAGCCTTCGGAATACCCTAGTTCATTAAGTATAAACGACGTAATAATATATCTATTTATTACTTTATCTTTTATATTAATTTTCCTAGAATCGCGGTTACCTTTCGGGAAAATTTATATATAATAGTTATGATATTATCGAATCCTTCCTACGAAAGGGGTAAGGCTAGGATAAAATCGATAAAAATCGTATAGAAAAGAGAGGGCGGTATAAGAATAAATTATAGTACTTTATAAAACTTATACCTAGGAGTACCGAATAATTAATATTATAGGTAGTATCGTAAGTACTCCCCTAGTTTCTTATTTAGTTTATATATATACTAGTACCTAGTTATAATTTTATAGTATTTATATCTTCCTATATATAAGCTAGAATATACGACGTTAAATAAGACTTTAATATATAAAGAAAGTATATATAAGCGTTCTAGTGTATATACTCGATTAATAGCTAAATTATCGGTATATTATATTAAGCCGTTATTCCCCTTCGAAAAAGGAAGATCTACGGCGTCCTCGCTAGTTTCTATATTATAGTTAAGTATATAACTTATTTTAGCCTAAAAGTCGTTATTCTAGTACCCTTAAAATAATTTTTATTTAAACTATACGTTTATTTCTATTAGTGTATAGACTTTATATATATATACCTAGAGTATATCTAGCTCGCCTTCTAAAAAGTCCTTAACTACGTCCTTCTACTATAGTCGGGATAGGGTATTTAGTACTATATATTTAGCGCTAGGCTTATAACGGATCTCTATATTTTAAAAACGCTAAATATAATCTAAGGCCCGTACGATACGTAAATTAGTCTTTACTATAGATAAGGTAGTTATATTTATTTATTTAATTATATTAAGCGTAGCTCTATGATTAGTATAAACGACTATCTTAAGAACTAATTCGATTATATACTTAACCTTAATAAGTACTTATACTATTCCTACTAGTTCTATTTTAGTAGGCTAATAGCGTATTTCTATATCCTTAAGGAGTCGGCTAAGGAAAAGGATAGACTGAATTTATTTTCGGTTAGGATAGGGGCCTTTTAGCTCTCTTATAATATAATAAACTATAACCCCGTAACCGAATTCCTTATTAGTATTAAGGTCGATAAATAGTTCCTTTTTATCGTCGAAGTAATATAGAAAGGAAGGCTTAGAAAGAGTACTCTAAATAACTTTAAATAAACGGATCTCCTATAGGGAAGGTGATTTAAAACTAGTTTTTTTAATATATTCCTATCGTTAAGCGCCTATAGGGGGTACTTTATTTAATAATACGGTTTTCTTATCTTATAAAGGCCTGGCTAGAGTAGTATAATCTTTAATATAATCTCTTAACTAATTAGTTATTCCTAGGTACGTTTTAAGTACTACTAGTATTTAAAGGAAAGCTAGTTATTTAATAGTTATAAGTTTTTCTTTAGAAGTTAATAACCCGAACGAGTTAACCTTCTAGCTAAGTAGTATAATTAACGGATAACCGATAAACGCCTTCTTAGGGTTAACTAAAATATTGAATTTAACGAATAAGGAAAATACCGTATATAGGTACTAAATATAATCCTCGAGGGTCTAAGAGAATACTATAATATTATCGATATATACTCGGGCGAATATTTTATAAATATATAGGATCCAGTCTATTTACTATTATACGTATATAGGCGAGTTCTTAAATCCTATTACTATAATATTAAAAGTCTTTTAGCCGCGGTGTAATACGACGGTAAATTTATATCTATTCTTAGAGTATACTCGCTATTAATAGAAGAAGCTGGCCGCGTTAATAACGGTAATTTAACGATAACCCTTAACGGCGCTAATTATATTATTTTATAAAGGTAAATAGTAGACGTCTACTATAACTATAGTATTTAAACCTCGAATATTAATAACGGTACGGCCCTTTTTAATACCGTCTAATCTTATAGTCTAAATAACGAAGACTGGGAAGTTAAATAAAGTGGTTTATATCGTTTATTTAAGCCGTCTCTAAATATATAGTTTATTAAAGGTTTCGTTAATAATCTTCCGGCTCTCGTTATTTATAGGATAAATATATATTATTTTAGGTACTTTATCTTCCTAGTCGGCGCGAAGTAGTATACGTATTTATTCGTTTTCTAGAATATTAATAAAGCCTCCTTCTACCTAGAGTATAAGGAATTAATTAATAATCTTTACTAGCTCCGGTTATTTACTATAAATAATAATACCGTTTAGGAGGATACTATTCTTTACCGAAGTAATTACCTCTATTAATAGAATAAAAGGCCGGGAACTAATTAGGTTCTTTATATCTTTACCCCCTGAAGACTACTTAAGAAGTAATAAATTAATACTAGCGGTAACCGTATTATTAAAAATATTATTAATAAAAGCTTCTTTATACTCTTAAGGAGGCCTTCGTATAGCGAGCTCGCGAACGTCGTTATCGCCTATAATAATACTATAGTAGTTATTAAATTAAACCTCTAGTACCTGGCCAAGCCTTATATTTCTTAGGATTTTAACGAATTTATCCGTTTTATTCTTTATAAGTACTAATCTTATTCTATCGTTAACGATTCCGGTAAAGAGATATAGGTTAGTATCTACCGGTTTAAAGAAGTAGTCTTATATTAGTAGATTAAGCTTATAGACTTCGATAATTATAATAACTTATAAGGGGATAACTCTTATTTTCGTAGTATATACCGGCCGGTTTATATTTACACCCCTTAAGTAGACGTCGATAGGGCACTTTATATCGTAGCTACCGATACGGGCTATTTAACTAGATACTAGTATATTAATTCCTTTAGGGGTTATAACGTTTATATTAATAAATATACCTACTTTAAGATTATCCATAATATAGACTTCCTTAAGGGCGGTTTCGGCTATTATTTTATTACCGCTCTTATCTTTCCCGGGGAAGTATAAGGAGGTGACGATATATTTAGAAATAGTATAGCGGTTAGTACTAATACCGGTAACTTAAAATGGGGTTATTATAATACGAATTCTAGCTTTTAGGAGGAAGTGTATTATAAATTTATAGTCGACGATAGTTACTCTATAGCTAGTATCTTTATAACTCTTTTCTACTTTAATTTTAAAGTTTAGGCCGACCCGAATACCGGTATACCGGTATTTCCTAAACGTTTATCCTATTCCCGTATTTTTGGAAGAGTCGTAGTTTGATTTAATAATAGGCTTTTATTTTAGTAATTCGTTATTCGTTTTAGCCTAGTAATAGGCTTCCGTATTCTCGTTTATTACTAAAGACTATTTACTCTTCTAAATAGTATTTATAATTAAATATTTAAGGTAAAAGGCTTTAATAGGGTTCCTACCTAAGCTTTAACTTTTAAAGTACGTATATAGTACGTTTTTAGAAAAGAACGACTCTTTATAAATACGGTACTCGATTTATTTAGGCGAATCGATAATAATTATCTAATAGCCGGCTATTTCGTCTTATTTATTATAGTAATCTTCTTATTACTAATCCTGGCTCTACTCCTTAGTATAATTAATATTAAGTATGAATTACTCTTCTATTTATTACTCTATAATATTATCTTCCTAAGAATAATCCTTTTATACCTCGGTTTTATAGTAAATAATTATATACCTAGGGGGTATTTACTATTGCCCGAAATAGTTAAGATTATAATTACCGGTTATAGGCCCGCGGTTTTCTTGGCGCGGTTAAAAGTTAGGACGATTCCTATTTCTAGGAGGGAAAGGTATATTACTAGTATTACTACTAGTAATCTATAGCTAAATAGGTAGCGGTTGAATTTAACGAGGCTACTACTACGTTTAAGGGATATTTAGTATATTTTAATAGGCCGGATTAATAAATTAATAAGAAGTAGTTTAAGGTAACTAGTTCTATTATGGCCGGAACCGGTTAAGTTATTAATAATTCTATTAGTTTTACCGTAAGCCCTTTAGTTTAGGAGGCGGTAGAGGCCTAGTTATTTTATTATTTCGTATTATTCCTAGCTAGGCTTCTTCTTTAGCGTTAAATAAATTAAGGAATTTATTTAATAAGATATTAAGTTTAGGCGGATTAATAAAAGACTTAAAATCAGAGCTAATATAGTCGTAGATTATAAATATTTATTAATATACGCTAGGAATATCGGCGGCCCTAGTTAAGTTAAATATCTTATTTATATACTACCTAGGCGTTTTACTAGTACGTATTTAAATAAATTTATATTTATTAAAACGAAGTTTATATATAGCTTCTAGCGTCTTTATTTTGAATCGCTTAATAAAACGATTTATTTATTTAGGGCTAGCGAAGGTACGTATTAATACCTTAATATTAATATTTAGTTTATTCGAGAATTATTTAAGGGTTATTTTTTTAAGATATAAAGGTAGAAGCTTTTATACCTCCTCTTTACCGTATTATTTAATTATATCGTTAACGCGATCCTTAAAGTCGAAAACGTTTTTATATATAATATACCTTTTTAAAATAAATAGGTTATCCTTCTTATCGCCTTTAAGGTCGAAGAATTTAATCTTTTTAAATTTTAATTTATTCTAGGCGTTTATTTTAGTATTAATATCGTTTTAGCCAGCTAAACTATTTACTCTTAATAGGCCTTAAGGTCCTACCGGGCCTTCCTTTATCCTAGCTACTAGCCTAATAATAAGGGCTTGAATTTCTGGCGATTCTATGAATTATATTATTTATTCGGAATCCATAGTAAGTTATTCGGGCTTAGGAGGAGTTATAATTTTTTCGTTTTTAAATTCGTCCTCTAAAGGTTACTCCTCTTATAGGCGTTAACGTAACTCTTTAATATCCCTTCGGAAAATACCGATAAACGGTATTACAGACGTTTTATCTATAATCTAGGGTAGTTATATAGTAGGCTATTTAAACTTAGTATACTTTAAAAGGTCGTTATTAAATTACTTCGTTTTCCGGCCCCTCTTTAATAAATATTAAAGGGGTGCTTTAGTAGGAGGATAAGGAGACTATATAATTATTTAGGTAACTACTCGTCTAATATTAAAAATAACTTTTATTTATTTTAGGATATATTTACTTAATAATAGGAATTCTTATAAATAGAAAGTAAAATTAATTATAGTAGGGCTTAGCTAAATTTCTTCTAAGATAATAACTAGGGTAATAATTAATAATAAATACTAAAAGTAGTAATACTAGGCGAATAATAAAAGTAGTATTAAAAGACTAGTATTCTAATATTCTTTTTCTATAACGGAAGCGTAAGAGATATAGTTAGTAATATATTTACTAGGCTGGACATTTACCTAATAGGTAGTTTATTAAAATAAATAACTATATTAATAAAAGAGAAATAAATAAAGAGACGTTTTAAATACTTAGTTTAGTATTTACTATAGATACCCTAAATGAAAAGGGTGCTAAATAGGTTACTTTAATAACTTAATAAAGAGCTTAGAAATACTTATTTAAGGTAGTAGAGTATAATACGGAAGTATTAAGTAGGTATAACGTAGGTAAGGCTCGCTATCGATACGGAGTAAGTTATTTTAAATGTAGTAGTTAATAGGGAGTATATTGGCCGTTTTAGGGGTTATTTTATTATTTATAACTAGTATAATCGTTCTTATTAATATAGAAGAGGTATGGTTCTACGTTAGTATCTCCGTTACTACCATTTAATACGGGGTTAATATAATAGTATATAGTATAAAAGATATTGATTATTCTATAGAGGATTTGGCCCTAATATACTAGAATCCTAGTATTACCCTAGTCCCGATAGGGCTAGCGGTAGGGCTCAGCCCGCCGTTTTAGTAGATATCTATAGTAATACTCCTACCAAAGTCTACCCCGTGACAATACGGTTATTAAAGGGGCGAAAATACTAACGTCTAAAAATTATAAAAAGTAAATAATATATATAAGGAGGTAAAGTAGGATGATTTTTTTTTAAATATAATACTCGACTATAATAATAGTAATATACGAAATATACCTATTAATAAAAAGTATTCGATACTCCCTTTTCTATATTAGCGCTATTTCTTTATTAAAGTACTATTATATCTACTATAGCCCGATTTTATTATCTATTTACCCGTTCTCGCTAATTATAATATAGGTTTCTAGATAAACCTAGAGCCAAGCCTTTTATTAGAGTTTTATTTTAAATATAATTTATAAACGAAGTTTCCTATCGTTTATAAAAATATATTTAATTAACGACACCTATTCTCGGTTATCGTACTACGTTATATATATTTTTTTCTCGTACCTTAAGTAAATAACTTTAAGTTTAATAATTATATTTTATATAAAGCCCTTCTTATCTATATTATATATATCCTCTTTTTATATATTATAGTCGGTATTAATAAAACTGAATAACTTAAATTAATAAATTAGAATTATAAAATCTTCCGCTAAAGCGCGCTCTTTATCGAGGGGTAGGATATACCGCGTCTTAAATTAAAAATAATATATTAGGAATTTTTAGAGCTAGTTAACTCCTAACGGTTCTATATTACTTTTTACACGTAGTAGATCCTTAATTATAAAGTATATTAAATTAATACGCGGTAGCTAGCCCTAATTTTATAGACGGACGATTTATTTAACTAGAGCCTACTCTTCCTCGGGGTTAAGTTTCTATATATTTATATATTTATCGTCTATAGAAATTACTTTATTATAACGCCCCCTAAGCGTAGTAGGGTTAACTCTATATACTCTAGTAGTCGGATTAATCTCGAGGGGTTAGTTAGTATCAGCTATAATTTTCCAAGCTTAGTAGACAAGATCTAGTCTTTTCTAGTAAGGAATCTCTTCGTCCCTAAGGCTAGGAGCAAGTAAAGGAGGTAAAGGGGGTAGTATACTATCGTCAAGAGTTATAGCCATAATATAGACTATAAACAAACGTTAATAAAAGGTACCTAGTGCGTTAATAAGCTAAAAGAGTTGAAATTTACCATAAAAAAAATAAAAACAGGCTAGTAGCCCTGTAAGGCTGAATGGTTAGGGGGTGCGAGCAGTTAGGGGGTGAACCCTTCTAGGCGAGGCGCTAAACTAAGCGAGCCCCCAAACGAGTAATTTTAGGGCCCTCATTGACAACTATTTTGGCGATGACGTGACTGCGCAAGATTGGAACGCAGTACAATACATACTTAATAGACGCTCTTTGACTGCTTGGTTCGAGCCTGCCTTAATAGCTATACGTGTCTTTTGTCTGGCCTCGAGAGTATCTGCATTGCCCGTGATGACAGACCCCTGCCCCACACGACCCGATTTTCCAACTGGGAATTTGAAATGACACCGATATTCGCGTCTTCCCAGCTACCAAGTAATTATACAGCCCTCTAAGCAGATCGCTCATGTCGCTCCAAATTAGCTCATGCCGCGGAGCATTCCAATATTTGATTTGAGACCCGCCCACATTATTTCTGAACTGCTGCTGGCCGTCGTTCGAAGGTATTTTCGTATTTTCGGCATGTAGCTCGACCTGTAATGAGACGACAGTCTCGGAAAATATGATCAAATTCCTGATTGCATCCGCGTCCATAGAGAGACCAAACGCTGGGCAGATGATCATGTTATTACTATTCGGGACATGGTAGGGAGATGGCCATGGTGGATTAGATACGCTAGGGGGTTTGTTTAGAAAGGAAAACGTGGGAAACCAATCACTCACACGTACCCTGTAATATTAGTCGTGCTGTTCAAATCTAGATAGAGGTCGAGTGCACTTCTGACGAGAATTGTTGGAGGATGATAGAAGTTGGGTACGGACCTGGTCATCGCGTCTTACCTGCCAAGGTAGGGTGTATTGTACTGCGAAAGAACGTCTTGGATTAGGGTAGAAGCCTCCGAAGCTGAGGTTGGAAGCGAGGACACGATACCTAATAAACACAGAAGAAAAGCAAACAAAGAAAGCTAGGAAGGATCCTTGCGTTGGGCGACTTGAAGCAGGACGTTCCCCCAGGACCGTTTCTTGAATGATAGACAGCTGGGCTGCACAGCGCCGGCGCTGACGCTTGCCTTGATATGAAAGCTTGGGGACAGACATAGTTGACAGCGCGAGCTATTCCGGAATGGAGGTTTCTTATTCGTCTGGGGTATATAGCACGCGACTGCCGCCAGTATACGAATGAAACAACAGTTCGAGATATGCTATAAGGCAACGTGAAGACAGGCAAACATGTGAGACTCATGAGAGACGAGGTGCAGGATGTCTTTACTGTAATTGCACAGCGGAACCAAGGAATAATGAGCTCTTAAGATAGGAACGGAACGTAGCGACCCATGACTTCGTTAAGCGATATTCCTTGCAAAAACGTATATGTTTCTCGTGTTGCTGCTGATCCTTCTTCAAATGTGGGGCCCACAAAGACGTATTTGAGAGTGGATCGATTGTAAGCAAGGACTCAATCCATGAGCGAAGGGTGCAGTAGCGCTGAGCGTGAGATCTCGATAGGGCGCATCTCTTGGCAACTCACGCGACTCGCACGAATCGGAACTCGTTGCCATGCAGGGTGCAGGTTGGGCCAAAAGGTTTCAGAAAGTTGGAGGCCTGGATTGCACACGCCCTCCGCATTTCCGAAGCAATCAATAGTGATCGTAGAACCTGACTTTGATCGTGTCGAGTCGCTCTCGGCTCTTTACCTGACCATTAAGGCCGTATCATATTACTACTGAGCTGAGCATTGGGCAAAGGCCAGGCAGTGCGTATCGCCCATCGGATATTCGGTTCCTTAGACCTTTGGCCGTGGCCGAGAGTATTTCAACTATCTAGGATGCGCCCCAGTATTCGCATGACCTAGAATTGGTCCCTGGCTGATTGAGCTTGCCTGAGTTGGGAAGATCATCCCCGCGTTCTGGGACGCGTCTCTCAATTTCGCGACTCTTTAGACGCGTAGAGTGGTAAATTTGGATAATTCAGCCACACCATAGTTCGTCACAATGCTTTGCTTCTAGTAGCTTCTGGCAATCAGGAACGGCATGCTCCACCCACAATACAGTCTGATTGGATTGGGCTTATTGGCAATACCAATAGCACGATGTCGAGGCCTCCTCACACGAATCCTGCTCCGACCGAGAAACTCCGCTGCGGACCTCAGGAGAACTGCCCCGCATCTCACAATCGGTTGCTGAGTTGTTTCAGCTAAAGGAACCGTGAGGCTTGGAGATTTCTAATGAAGCAAAGTTGGTGGCTGGTTAACGGCAGAGAGGCTCATAGTGGTGTAGCGGAAGCTCCTACCAGAAGCTGCTACCCCAAGGCCTCTGTCGTCGTTAGTGTCTTTGGCTTTTCGGCATCGATAGTGACACATCAGACGTTATGCTTCGCTGCGGGGTCACACATTCATGATCCTTCACGCGAGATAACTGGTGAAGGCCCTTACTCGCGCATGGAACAAGGTCGAAGATGCCATGCTGGTAACCACAGGGAGCCACATGGAAGATCAAGGCCCACTGATCTTGACAGCGAAAATGTCACAAGCCGTAGCGAACTTGCTTCGTATTGTGATTTCAAATCTAAAGTAGCGAAGTTGATAGACCCGCTGCCAGACGCAGTATGCTGTCACCGGAAATTGAAGCGCTCTGTATGTTATACAGGCTACAGCCGTACCACGCTCCGTCAAATCGTCGGCCTTACCGAAAGAGGTCGTTCCTGCTGGATTGGCAGGGTTGATAGCGTAAATCAGGGATTGGAATTCGATCCTTAAGGCTGCATGTTTGCATGATACTAACGTAGCATGGGCAGACCCATGGGTGAGCGAGGAGTCCAATGAGGTATGGATCGAGAGCCGCCTCTTGTTTGACCAGTGAAAAACGCGAGCGAAGATCTTGTGAGTAGCAATTCGGAGCTGCAGAGCAATAGGTCGCGCATAAGACGCCGCTTCTATTGGATCAGCATCGTCCCTTACCCAGAGCGTAAGCAGTGCAGTGAGTCTATAGAGACCGCAAGGTGAGACCACTATTCAAGAGGCTCTGCTCATAGATAGAAAGATACGACGAAACGTAGAAGCCATAATAAACCGATAGCCAATTAAAAATAGCCAAGCAGAAATGTAGAGACCAGGAAGTGTTGAAGCATCACGACACGCGACCCATGGCTTAGAGCCAGCACCAGCGAGGCAAAGCCAGCGGAAGAATTAGAAGTTATCGTTGGTATCAGATTTTAGCCAGTCCCAGGCACTTCATAGGCTCAAATGTTCGGGCCCCTCCTATGACACTAAGCCCCATTAGGCACCCCTGTAACTTGACCCGCTCAAACAAATCTTGAATCTGTGCCCAGCCTCAAACTTCTCCTCCCATCGTGTGGAGAGCGGTGCTTCTCTTTCTCTTACAACTTTCCTAACCTCCTCCCCCCTCATCATTGCCCTCGGACTCTCCTCTGCCAGTCATACAGAGGCTCAGAGTGGGTAAGGAGTTCTTGAAATGCGTCAGATGTGAATCTGGGCGCTTTCGACTCCCTTCACTTCTACCGTACTGGTGTTCTCAGGTCTCAAGACTCGGACACCTCTTCCAAATCACGGTAGTAGTCGTCAATATCTCCTTTATCGTTCAATTGGCCGGCTCCTACCTCGCTACCCTCTGTCACGACTCTTCACCGTTCCTGGAGTCCTTAACCAACCTCATCGAAGCATCCTGACAGCCCGATTCGACCTACCTCCCTCACGAACGACAACGACGCCCAAGACAGTTCCCCTGTCTGCCTACTACCCAGAGTGATAGCTCTGGTCATTGTGAAGTGAATGGTGAGTTCTACAACGGTTTTCTTCCTTCATTCCTCGCTGCCCTTTACAAGGGGGGAATGGGCGCTGGCTTCACATGCCCCAGGACAAACATCATTCCATCAACTCACCTTCTGGAGACCTCACTACGGAATGCATGGAAGTTCTCATCGAGATCCTGACGGCCAATGGCTGCTGCTGGCTGATTGGCTGCGACCGTCCCCTGTGGTGGAGTTTCACACCTTTGAAAGCTCAGCGGTCGCCCAACGCCTCCAAACATATATTACCATACTCCCTGTGGGCTATCTGATCATTTTCAAGCATAAAATCCACACAGGTATCTGTCGACACGTGTTGCTATCGCAAGAGCCTGGAGCACTGGCATCGACCGGGCTTTGCCCTTCTTGCAATTGAAGACTGGCATATAATATTACCCAATCGTTTCTTCTATGTCCTTCCCAAGGCTTGCTGTACTCATGGCTTTCATATGGCACTACGATTTCTGCGATTTTCGCTATTGGTCACCTGCGTTAAACGCGGGTGTAACGCGTGACAGGGCTCGCGTTGAAAACTTCTTCCACGCACAGTACAACCATGTTTCAATCTGCAAATATTAAAGTCACTTGCTAATGTCAGACTCAACTAAACAGATAGTACTTCTCCTTTCGTTCCTCTTTGAAGTCGTCCTTAGCCCCGAAGCTGCCACCTCAGCATTCACGATTGAGATCATTAACGATACACCTACGCAACCACACAGTCAATGTAAAGTCACCCCCATGCTTCCGGCGCCCTGTCACTGATTGCTTTCCGTTCAGATTGTGGCCACCTCTTACGACGTCGCGGCTCCATATTCTCAGGCGACCTTATTCCCAATCCGTCAGTGGAGACGTTAGCTCGTACTCTACACATTCCCGGGAATTCTTGACAAGATTGCAAGGGGACTGGACCTCATCCACCGCCACAACCATATCGTTAATCTCTCATTGTCTAGGTAAGCAGATCGTGAATTCCTGATTCGGCGGCGGTCCCTTTCCTTCACCCCTAACCAGAAATTCTTCTAACACCATGTCGTCAAGGGCTGACAATTTGCCTCCAGTACCTAGGGGTCCCTTATCTAGGTCTATTGGCTGCTCGAGACATCCAACCAGCTTTAAGTCGTTCTTTACGTCCTTCCAACTAATTACAATCATTAATCTCATCCGAGTCACTCACTCTAATACCGTCAAATTTCCAAGCGTCTGGATTTGAGAGAAGCCCTCTAATTGTTATCGACTCCGTCAGATACTAACATCTATCCATCCAACATGGCCTTTTACGCGCAGCCTTGCGACAGCGGCTACTTTGTGGAGTCTCACGATGACCGTGAATGGCAATTTCGGGAGCAGATGCGAGATCGTGAGAGGGTTGCGAAGATGGAGACCCAGCAAGTCATCGGGAATCATCTTTCATACTTAGCAAGCCTCGAATATGGGGATGACCATCTGCGGCACATGGAGATCATGGAGGTCAAGCGCCTTACAGTTCAAATTTCTCTTATATTTAATGCTGACACAAGTGCTTAGACCAAAACACTGCCTGATGTTGCTTCGATCGACATACAAACAGAAATACAGTGGTTCATGCGTCCATACCTCGTCGATTTCTTGATAGAAGCTCATACCGCGTTTCAACTGCTGCCGGAAACTCTTTTCTTGACAATTAACCTTCTCGACCGATACTGCTCTCGACGCGTTGTCTACAAAAAGCATTATCAACTCGTAGGATGCTCAGCATTACTCATAGCCTCAAAGTTTGGAGATCGCAAGGAGCGAGTTCCCACGATCAAGGAGCTGAAAGCCATGTGTTGCTCACTCTACGAAGACGACATGTTCACCCAGATGGAATGGCACGTTCTGCAGACTCTGGATTGGATCATCGGACACCCCACCATCGACAGCTTCCTCCAAGTAGCACTCGAAGGCATTGATGATCCGGAGATCGGCTACATGGCATGCTACATCTCGGAGATTACTATGTTCCAGAAGGAGTTTGTCTCGAAGCGGCCATCTGACATGGCTCGTACTTCTTTGGCATTGGCACGATGCGTCCTTGGCAGGGCCCAAGAGTCACGTGAAGAGTGGGCTTCAGAGTATGAGCAGCAGACATTGGTGGCGCTGTCTCAGCAATTGCATCGTCCCTCATTGGTGCTTTCTCGCAAATACGCCACACATCAGCTCTTCCAGGTGTCCGCCACCCTCGACAGGTTCTTGGCTAGGACAGCTTCCATCAATAGAGCATATGCCGCTCCACCTACACCGCCAGCGGAAACCTCTGCAGACAGTTTCGGAAGGCAACTCCCAAGCACTGCTGCACCCATCACGCCTACGAAGCGTCAACTACCGCCAACTATGAACAACGGTTGTCCTACGCCTCCTGAAACACCAACGGAAGAAGAGCCCCCTAACAAGTTTCAAAAAGATATGGGAGGGGCGCGTCGTCCGACACCGCCCTCAATTCTATGCAGCCAGCCAGCGAGTCAGCATTACGGGCCCCATTTCTCCCTGCCATCAATTCATCATATGGTTCCCTTTCCCCAGATGTTTTAGGTGTGTGGGACTCCGGTGGTCGTTGACGCCTTCCAGGTTACCTATGCAAATCTTCACTGCATACTCAAGCCCCATCATGGACCCTGGCCACTCTCGAGGAACTACATATCTTCGATCTTAGCGCCAGCAGCAGTGTTCAACAACACTGACTCCTACACTGTACTAAAATCTCGATCATCTCTCACATTAGCGACACCCTCAGACTTGCATTGATAGCGTTCAGCATCCTCTTATGTCAGTTATAGTCCTTCGCCATGCCTCAGCTTGTTAGCGGTACATCCACCACATCATCGGTCATCAACGGACGGAAAAGCAAGCGAACATACATCTCCCAGCACTTCGTCGCCATCGGTCGGGTGGGCCTACGGTCGTGGAAAATTGTCTTCAGCGGGCCTTGGATAATCTTCCAAGGTCACCTGGATATCAGCGGAGGAAAACATCAGTAGCGGCATGCACTTACATTCTACAGTGCACCAGCAGCAGCAGCAGCAGCTTGCTCAGGCTGTCGCGCTCTTCTCGTCATATGAGATACCCTAGATTAGCAGAATGCGGTGTTCCAACCCACCTGTATATTAGGAACATTGCTATAATTGCCTAGCTACACACTCTCTCTAATAAAGGAATTGAAAGAAGCTATACTTGCAAATTTGTTGATCCTAGGTCAGGCCCAACACATTCTTGGGAGTAAAGATGAAAGCCTCGTCATAAAGAGAGCTATCGCTGCTCTCGTACGTACATCATCAAGGTTGAGTCATCAATTCCACTCCTATGCAACAAAGCTGACAATAACGAAAGCTAGACATCGTAGGAATATAAGAAGTTTGGGGACCAGTTCTGGATGGCCGACCTGCAGACGACGGTTTGAGTCCTTAACCGAAAGGAGAGCGTCCAAGCGCCATGTAAGCCACCAAACTGTCAACGAACTATCTCTCAGATTCTACAAACCATCCTCCTCTCGTACGCCTACTTTTTGTTTCGGTGTTTCTACAACCGGTACAAACTTTTGGCTGCTACCAGATTTATGCACAGTAACAAAGATGAAGCTATCCCCCCACACTTTTCTAGTCGAGGCATCATGCACGTATACACCATTGTACTTTGATAGAAGCGAGAGATCCACTGAAATACATGACTTCCAATAAGCTAGGTGCTTCGGTTGTTAGTTCGCTATCATTGCTCGTTTAACATAGTGGAATAAGTAGTTACTGTTTCTATCAATGTATTCTCACTTGCTTCGGCAATAATGCAGCCTCACAGAAAACTTTCGACTTCGTCACCATAAGTCACTGGTCCCCATTGTGCCTGCAGTGCGTGTCGTGCCTCTCATACCGGCCAAGTCATCTCGATATTTGCACACAGCATGCATGCAGCGTAACTCTTGGATAGGCATGTATATCAGCAATGTGGCTCTCGAAATTGGTATCGTTCGGTGAATCTAGCGGATTCGACCTGACGACGCTTCGCTTACATCCTGCAGAATAGTTAATAGAGCTAGACGAGGTGCAGCTGTCAGCAGAGACGGGTGTTCGTGAATCCTGGTAATGCTGTTTGTCCCCGCCATCTTCGAACCTGCCACCGATGCAAACAACGTTTATAACCTTCAAGCGGGAGGTTGTGTAACCTTCAATCCGACCCTAGACACCATCGGTATCTTTTGGGGGTCCAAAGGTCGACAATTTGGATCCGGTGAGGTTAACGCCTCCTTTCGCCAGCTGTTCATGTACAAGGATGACGATTGTTCGCAGAGCTCTGGATGGACGGTGAAAAGATCTGCCAGCTGGGCGAATGGGGGGCCAAGGGCTTTTTTTAGTATGGCGACTTTTGGGGGGCCGTATAAGAGTATCAGTATGTACCATACTAATTATAACGTCAAAAGCAACTCTGTTCCTTAGCGTCGAGGAAGAATGTACTTTGGCAAGGAATTCATGTTGTGAATGATGCACGGAATCGGGTATCTTGAGCAAAGAGCGCCGGACGCTATTCTCGAACCAAGAGATGAAGGAAGCATGAACCGCGGGACTAGTCATAGATATCCGTAGCATAGAGATCCAAGTTCACTCTCCGCTCTTCTTCCATTCGAACTCTGCATGCCTTGTCAGCTCCTACCGTTATTGATGGATATTGAATAATACTTTGCCTACACATCGGACAAAGCCCTTTCGACGAGTCCTGCTGTATCCACGTGAGGAGACAATGCTACCACCTATCAGCTTCCGACTCTTTTGTAACATTTCGCTAGCTTTGTACCATGTGGAACGAATGCCCGCAAGTGCCAATCACTAAGATGTGGCATCAGCTGTTGATCGAGGCGGCGATGGAGGAAAAGTCCCGTATCACTCACGCAAAGCACAGTCGTCGCCAGGGTATTTACACGTGGGACAAGTTCCGTCGAACTGAACTCGACATATACCGCAGACGTCGTCCTCGGGCATATCCCAGCGCCATGATGCTACTGCGTTCCATTCTTTTATGGTCACTTTCATGGTGGCTTGGCGTGATGATGTTAGGTTGATGGACTGTGGCACTAAGCGTCGATCGAGCCTTTCCCAGCAGCGACTCGATTTCTAGTGCACAGACGAGGGTTCTTAGGAAGAAAGAATGTGATGTCTTGCAGTAGTGTGCGGAGAAAGGTCGAAGAGGAGGTGTTTACTATTTATTCCCCGCTACGCGATAAGATAAGAAGCTACGATCCCTGTCTCCGAAACACTCACTCAGGGATTTACTTCCTTCTGTGACTCCGCCCAGTCCATTCACTTCAGTACACGTATGCGATGACAAGCTGGGCTTCATCCCCCCCCAAAAACTGCCATCGACAAACCTCATGAAGTCAACAATGGCAATTCTAGCACGCACGCGACTACAGCAGCCTCTCACGAAGCTCTCCACCCGACCCTTTCTCGCTCCACGCTCACTCGTAATGGCACAACAAACCAGACCCATCTCCCTGTTCAAATCCTACCTCGTAACCCCCGCCGAACTCTCCTTCGCCCTCACCAAAAATGTCCCCACCAAAATCTCCACTGCCCCCCGCATAATTCCCCTCTGCGCCTCCTGGTTCCTACCCAATGACCCACAAAAGCGAACCGGTCAGCAAGTCTTCCGCGAGTCTCGTATACCCACCGCCAGGTTCTTTGATTTAGATGCTGTGAAAGATCACGATTCGCCGTATCCGCATATGTTGCCCACGGCTGAGGAGTTCGCGAAGGCTATGCAAGAACTTGGGATACGGAAGGATGATGAGGTGGTGATTTATGACTCGAAAGAATTGGGGATCTTCAGTGCGCCGAGGGTGGGCTGGACCTTTCGTGTCTTTGGGCACTCGAGCGTTCACGTCCTCAACAATTACCGGCTCTGGGTCGAGAGGGGCTTCCCCACCGAGAGCGGCGAACCTCAGCCCGTACAGAACGAGCAGCGGAGCGAGTACCCTGTCCCGAGCATCAATCCTGAGATGGTGGTCAAGTTCGCCGAGATGAAAGATATAGCGAAGGACTACGGCAAGGAGGGCGCAGAAGGCATACAGATCCTTGATGCGAGACCGAGGGGACGGTGGGCTGGTACTGCGCCAGAGCCGCGACAGGGGTTGAGCAGTGGGCATATTCCTGGGAGTATTAGCGTGCCACATTCTGAGCTACTGGATCCGAAGACAGGGGCTTTGTTGTCTGGGGAGGAATTGAGGAAGATCTTCGTGGGGAAGGGACTCGATCCTAAGAAGCCGATTATCAGTAGTTGTGGGACTGGTGTTACGGCTGCGGTTATTCATGCTGCGCTTGGGGAGGCTGAGTGGGGGAAGACTGATGATAGAAGGCTGTATGATGGGAGTTGGACCGAGTGGGCGCAGAGGCTAGAAGAGAGTGATAGACTTATTCGGAAGGAGAATGAAGACTGAATTTAATGCATGGGATGACTTGGTTCTGTTTTTTTTTTGGGTTTTGTACGATACCCTCTTGTGTTCTTTCGAATCAAGCAATACGTCTCTTCAGCATGGTTGGAAAGTGTAATGATATTGTGAGCGCCTTTGCATAATATGGTCTAAAGAGACCATCACCCCAAGGACGACAGATATCCAGGCGTAGGAAATAAAGTCTATCTAGGGGGGTGTACAGGGACATTAGCCATTAAGCAGGATGGTCATCGTGGGCTTTGATCATGTAGTCGTTGCCGTTGTAGCTTCTGCCTTCCCATGCGGGTGTAATCCGTGATGTGATGCAGAAGCTTCCTCTTTCTTCGCCTCTTTCTTATCCTTCTTCGTGTCTTTTTTGTCTTTCTTGATTGCAGCGTCGGCCATGAGTTGTTCGAAAGCCATATAGTCGCCTTCTTCGTCTGGGTCCCGAGCGGCCTAGTCACTGTTGTCAGCCAAAATAGCAAAGAATGAAGTACCATCCTGCTTACGTTCTGATATATCGTGCCGGAGATGATCAGCGCATGCGCCCTTTCAATCCTTTTCTCCACCTTAACGTTCTTATCATTTAGCACCTTATCGCAAACATCCCTTAGTACACTCTGAATCTCGAATCTCGAGCCCTTCCACGCAGCAGCGAGTATTTTGCCTGTAACCCTTTTCTCATACTCTGCCTTCTTCTCATCAGTCCAGTCCTCGCCCCCTTTCTCTTCCATCTTCGCCATTTCCTCCATGGTCAGCTGGGCGTCGATGGCTGTGGAGATGGTATTCCAGGTGTCCTTGGCTAGGGTACCCTTATCCTTTAACCTGGAGAAGAAACCTGAGATGCCGAGGAATTTCTGAGATTTGAGGAAGGAGGTGGCTTTTTGCATGTAGGTCATACCGATGGCGTGGAGAATTTCAAGACCAAAGGATTCCATTTTCAGATTCTCGACCTCTAACCGTGTCTTCTCTTGGAATGCTTTCGTGACATCGCTGCCCTTATCGGTCTCCGTCCATATGCTGATACGGTCTAAAAGTTTCTTTGCGAGAGTTTCCACGCGCTCATCTCGTATCTTTTTTCTTTCGGCTTCGTATGCGGCAAGCTCTTCCCGCTGCTCTTTCGAGAGACCCCTCTTCTTCTCTTTCCGCCTGAGCTCTTTTTCTTCTGCTGTGAGACCTGCCGCGTCCATCCGGGCGTCTTCTTCTGACTTGTCCATTATAGCTTGCTGACCCATCCGTGTTCGTGGCGTCGATGCTCCGGATCCGGTGGATGGAGCTTTCTCAGTCATGGGCGGCTTGAGATCTGATACTGAGGGCTCCGTTGAGGAGACAGATGCTTTTTCTGGTGCAGCTCCTGCTGCTCCTATATTTGCAGCCCCTTCTTTCCCTTCCTTTGCCTGCAGCTTAGCATCAGCAGACTCGGCAGCTTTTTCCTCCTCCATCTGCTTGGCCGTTATGTCCATAGTCTTGGTCAGATCCTTCATCAGGCTCAGCTCGCCGATCAGATCGGCGAATGCCTCGCCTCCAAATATCATGCCAAAGAACTCGGCCGGGTCTTCGAAACCACCCCCAGGCACGGCTTCCTCTTTGCCAAATTTGTCATATCGTTTTCGTAGCTCTTCATTGCTAAGTACTTGGTAGGCTTCGCCTATTGCCTGGAAGCGGGCATGTGCTGTCTCATCGCCAGGATTCTTGTCAGGATGTGTTGTTATGGCAAGCTTCCGGTACGCTTTCTTGATCTCGAGCTCTGAGGCCTTGGGGGTTACGTTAAGGGCGTCGTAGTATGTCGTGTCGACCACCATCGTGGCGGGTGCTGTAGGGTGTTAGATAGTAGGTTGAAGATGTAAATAGATCCGGAGACAGAGGTGTGCAGGGCTCCCCTGGGAACAGAACCTTCACAAGGCAATGTTCAAAGTGTAATGTTTAGAGAAATCGTCAGCAGGAGTGGCTTGTATATTTCTCCGACAGCTGCCTCGTGCCATGCAAGTGGTCAGGCAACTAGTTTTTCCTGACCGGGCTTGGCGTGTCATCTCTTAGTTTTGCGGAGGAGGTTCATTGGTGCTGCTCCTACACCACTCTCTTCCACCACTACTTTACGACTACCCTTCCTCCGTAAGTCTGAATGGGAAGAAAGCGGCGAGCCACGTTCCTTTTGATGCGCCTATACCCAAAGTCGTCCCTCTTTACGAAACCCCCAAGCAGATCCCAATAAAAGTCCTTACAATCAGTACATCAGCTCACGATGGGTATCAAAGCTACGGAAGTCCTCTACTATGTCATTCATTTTCAAGAATTGAGGCAGATCATTCAATGGTAATCAAACAATCAGAGCTCATCAAACGAAAGCCAGTCTAACCTTCACATAGGCAAACATGGCACGATCCTGTGCATAACCGCGATCCTGAAAAGGAGGCCCCTTCACTACGGACATGCTTCGAATTCCTTGACAAAACAAGCCGCAGCTTTAGTTCCGTTATCCAAGAACTTCATCCAGAGCTTCTCGTTCCCATCGCGCTTTTCTACCTCATCTTGAGAGGCCTGGACACCGTCGAAGATGATATGACCATTTCCCTGGACGAGAAGGACCCACTATTGAGAGACTTCTACAATGTGATCGAGAAAGAAGGCTGGAACTACAATGGCAATGGGCCGAATGAGAAGGATCGTGAATTACTTGTTCAATTCCACAATGTCGTGGAGGAATTCATGAAGATCAAGCCTGTATACAGAGAGATCATCAAAGACATCACGCACAAGATGGGCGATGGTATGGCGGACCATTGTAACAATGCGGAGCATAACGTCCATGGTGTAGATACCATCGCGGACTACGACCTCTACTGCCATTACGTGGCAGGCCTTGTCGGCAATGGCCTTACCCGTCTGTTCGTGGAGAGTGGTCTCGCAAATCAAGCTTTGATGCAACGCCCGCAGCTGCAGGAGTCCATGGGCTTGTTCTTGCAAAAGACCAACATTATCCGAGACATCAAAGAGGACCTTGACGACAAGCGAAGGTTCTGGCCCAAGGAGATCTGGTCGAAGCATGTGGACAAGTACGAGGATCTTTTCGATCCGAAGAACAAGGTCGCAGCGTTGAATTGTAGCTCCGAGATGGTCTTAAATTCTCTGAGACACGCAGATGAATGTCTCTACTACCTTGCCGGTCTTAAAGAACAGTCTGTCTTCAACTTTGCGGCCATACCGCAGTCGATGGCAATAGCAACCTTGGAGCTTGTCTTCAGAAATCCAGCGATCTTCAAGAAGAACGTCAAAATTACGAAAGGTGATGCGTGCCGGATCATGATGCAATCTACTCAAAATCTGCAGAAAGTATGCGATGTATTCAGAGAGTACACCAGAAAGATACACAAAAAGAATACACCAAGAGATCCCAACTTTCTCAAAATTAGCATTGCATGCGGCAAGGTATGTCTCGCCCATAAGAACCAAACATCATACATCTGACTGACCCTTCATAGATCGAACAATTCATCGAGTCCATCTTTCCATCTCAAGACCCAAAGACTATTATCGCCGCACAAGCTGCTGCCCCTATCTCTGCTACAGAATCTGAGAAGAAGGATGCTGCAATGGCCCAAGACTCAAAATGGGATACTAGCGAGTTTTCTTCTCAATCTTCGTACTGCTTCGCTAACGGACCGCCTAGTCTACCTACTTGCAGCCGTGTGCGGTACACTATTCTTCATCTCATGCCTTATGGTGGGTCCCACAGCCAAGAGTATCGTCCTTCATCCTTTTAGGCTAACACGAATACTCAGCTCGGTATTGCATGGGCATTCGGTGCTCGCTTTGACATTGCCATCGATCAGCTCAGGCAAGGAAAGCTCTCCAAGCCAGCTAGCGCAGACGTCAAACCGATCATACAGAACTATGATCGTGGCGAGCTTTAGTAGTTTTCCATGTCTCGAGCTTCCCCGTGTGGCTTCCATTCGGTAAGCCGCTTTGCGGTTGTACATTGTTCCCGTCTCATTTTTAGGTCGCGAAAATAGCATTAAGATGGGTTTTTGCACCTACAAAAGAGGATTCAGATGTATCATATACTAAGAACTATATGAAAGCAATGGATGAACGGTAAAAGAAGCATTGATGATAGACTCTCTAGCACGGATGTCAAATTGCAACTCAGTCCCTATCTCATGGCTGCTGTTGTGCCGAAGATGTGCTAAATTGACCTATGCAGAAGTCGTTCTCGACACCGCTTGCTTTATTTCTTTAGCCCGCGATGCGTGGGCATGGCTTGCGGTATGTATTACACCCACTTCGGAGACTACGCTATGTAGAGTACGTGCTCGTTGGTATCCCAAAGGCAACACTGTGTGAGATCCCATACCTCTTTATCGAGACGGTCAAGAGATCGCTTCGTGACCTCTTGTTCTCAAGTCGCAATTTACCTCTGCCATAGCATCTTGCTGTAATGGGACCTTTCGTGGAGATAATACAACTCGGACGCAAATTCCTCCTCCAAGCATTTCCTCTGGCTCAGACTCGTACTTTGTCGGGGCGTCCGATTTACGGGGCCATGCTCGAAAAAGTATGGGTCCCATGCAGCGTGACGCGAACATAGTAAGGCCGTGCTAATCGCGAAATCAATGAACTTGCAGTATCCCCTTTAGCACTCCTTAAGTTTCCCATTTGCATTTGTTGATTTGCAAGAGGAAAAGGGGCGCGAAGTGGCTTATTCCTTGCACTTGCCCCACCTCTGTACTTCAAAGACTTCTTGACCGCATAATATATCGTCTTCAATTTATCTTCGTTTTCTTGTCTTGTGTTGGGGCTGCTTGTTGCGTTTCTCAAGATCTCTCCATGCCCAGCTTTCGCAATGTGCTTTATGACCAGAACAAGTCTGATTGTGGAGAATTCAAATGGGGCCATTTTCGAGAGCATTGCAATCGCGAGTAGCGGATTGGCGAAATATGCGGAACGCAATTAGTCATGAGTACAGTTGCAATCAGAGGCAATTGCCGTCACTGTGACAAGTTTGGAACCAAGGAGCGGAGGCGAGCACAGGAGCTTGACCGTATCCAAAAAAGAGGAAGGGCGTCGGTTTACCGCGTCCATCAAGCACGCCGAAGACACTGTCCAGCAACTGGAATGTGAGACGAAAAATCTAATGGGAATGCATCGAATGCGATTATCAAGGCGAAATGGATCCGTGTACACTTCAAAACAGAATGGGGAGAGTAGTATAGCAGATGCCCAATCAACCCCCAAGACACAACAGCTGCTTCCCACAATCGTTGAGACAAGCTCTGGAACGAGCAACAGCTTAGGTCCAAGACGAGATCCCAAGACCCAACAGCAGCTTCTCACAAAGTCAGAGTCAACTGCTGTATCTTCACGGTATTGTACAGCCTGCAGCGAATCCAGTGCCCTGGCGCCTTGAAGTCTGGGATCGACAAGTTCGGGGCTACCGAGTCAAAGCTCGTCGAGTCTAGCACCATCAAGTGTATCAAGCCTGGAATCATATTCTTCGTCATACCAGAGTTCTTCCCTTGAAAAACTACTTTACTCACCGGATATCGTCATTTGGATGCCTTCTCTTCAACGAACGTGGATGCAATTAGCGATTGAGGTCTATCGCATCTATGCGGAACCAGACTCTCAATCACTCTCTCAGCGCCCGGCCTTCGTCTGTGAACTTACGCCTCGCCCTTGGCTAGCAATACTCAAGGTGCTTCGGCGTCTTGAGGAAAGAGTGCTGTATGCGATTTTAGATGCTGCACAGGATGTGATGACATGACTGAGGAGGTCTTGGACCTTTCAATCGCAAGACCGATTTTCGTCGACTTCGAGTCGGCGAAGGGGTCGACACTCGAGGCCGAGTTCTACCGATGTATTCGGGCAAGATTTCTAATTACAGCCAAGCTCCGTGACGAGATCAAAACGTTCATTGACGGAAATGTCACTCCAAGTATGACGAGATCGATTGAAAGAGCTGCAACAAAAGACGGACTGTCTCTGCAGTCTATTCTATCCTCGAACATTGTCAGTTCGAGAAGCAAATTAGCTTCATGCATGGCCAAGATTTGCACTGTTCTCCAACCCGAGGTTGACGATATAGGGGGGCTACATACATTTTTATGGACTAGCTGATGGTACTACAGGAAGCTTGTCAGAAACTTCTCTATGCTCCGCATACACATCGTTACTAGCATGAGACTTTCGCCGACGGGGGAAGAGAAGTCGCAGTGTTCGTAGAGGTATTCTTCCTTTTTGGCTCCGAGGACGCCGACGAGAGATGTAAGACGTTGCCTCGAAAACTTAAGAAGCGCTAAGCGAAGCTTGCTATTTGCCCCCAGGCAGGATGGGGCGTGCGATGGGGCGTTCACCCAGAAGAAGGCTGGGAGACCACGAGAATATGGCTTCTAGCTTTATCGATGTTCATTTCGGCAGCTTAGCTTTTATACATGCTGGGCGGTGCTGAAACATGATATTCAGGGAGCGTTAGGGTTCACAGTTTACGTGGTAGCTCTGGCTGGACTTGTGGTGGGGACTATGCAGGCGTTCATGGCATAAAATTGTTAACTGGGACTCTACAACTTCATTGGCTCGGCTCTGAACTACGCGCCGCAGGCCTCATCACGTTTCCTGCGTAGTCCTTCCCATACGGTACGTCCTCTCTGTGCATATATTACGGCGAGTCCAATCAGCAATATTGTACATACCCCTACATCAGAATAAGCTTTGATACAGTGAACGCTATGGAGTCAATTGTCATAGTCATTGTCTGATTCAATCTTAGTATTAGAGAATATCATTAGGGGCATTGCTTGATAGTATTTTACCTGGCAACAACGCAGGCAGCAGATCTTGATAACCTCTGGAGTGGCTACGACGGTTTTAGCTCGGAGTTGGCGCCTTGGCTACAGTCCCCCAGCCGCATTCATTCGACAGTCAAGCCATGCCAAAAAAACTTGACCATTCCCAACTCATGCCCGACGTTCTAACTCACGCGTTGGCCGGAATGTAACGCCATGGTATAGCCTGCTGGGATGTCCATGAGCTCAGTACCTGAATTCAGCACCTTAGCAGCCTGCAGAGGGACGTTTTGCTTACCGGCAACAACATCCGACAAGGTCCGACACTGCAAGCGGAGGTCCGCAATAGCTTCAAATCGCATTGTTAGGACTCTTGTACGGAAATGAGTCTACTGCTACGCAGCTGGGCATGTCAATCATGTGGCTTATTTATCTTTGGTGATCATCATAAATACATTGCACCAGAAGGTCATTTTATCTATATCTCACTAAAAACCCTACTTACACTCGCCTATAAAATATGGAGAACGGCCACACAAACGATCACTTCAGAGACCATGGCCGCCTTGACGGCAAGGTCGCCCTCATCACAGGCGCCGGCCGTGGTGTGGGTGCAGGTATTGCCCTCGAGCTCGGCTCTCGAGGTGCCTCCGTCGTAGTAAACTACAGCAAATCCGCAGGCCCCGCCCAAAAAGTCGAATCTGATCTCCTCGCCCTGGGCACACGTGCGATCGCCATCCAAGCCGACATTTCCAAACCCGCCGAAATCAGTTCTCTCTTCGAGCAAGCCATCGCGCACTTCGGCCGCATCGACATCGTCGTCTCCAACGCGGGCATCGAGGCTTTCAAGACAGAGGAAGACGTGACGCAGGAGGACTTTGACCAAGTCTTCAACCTTAATGCTCGCGGCCAATTCTTTGTTGCTCAGCACGGCCTCAAACACTGTGCTAACGGGGGCCTCATCATCCTTACATCGTCTGTCGCAGCCAGCATGGCCGGCGTGCCCAACCATGCCCTATACGCGGGCTCCAAAGCCGCCGTCGAAGGCTTCACGCGCAGCTTTGCTGAGGATTGTGGACCTAAGCGCATCACGGTGAACGCGATTGCCCCGGGTGGCATTCTCACGGATATGTTCGAGGCAAATAGTTGGCATTATACACCGGGAGGGACGCCGGATATGAGGAGTGATGTGACCGCGAAGGGTCTTGCGGGGTTGTGTCCGCTGGGCAGGGTGGGGTTGCCGAAGGATATCGCGAGGGTCGTGGCTTGGCTGGCGGGTGCGGAGAGCGAGTGGGTTAATGGGCAAGTGCTTAGGCTTACTGGAGGCTCGCCTGCTTGAGTCCCGTTATACTCAGGGTAAAGGGAAGAATGCGCAGGCTGCTCGGATGGCGCTCGCCCCGAAGCCCAGAGTTAGAAGCAAAAGTCGAACAGCATTTCAAGGACATATCTGCGTATGTAAAAGGGAGAATGCACCTTGGATAAGCACGGGGGCAAGGTGATAATATGTTGCTTGTCAATAGTTGAAGCGAAGCCATTGCAGTCTCTCCCTTGTACATCATGACTACCAGGTCTTAAATTTGTCAGCTTGACGACAACATTGAGTTCCAGGCAAGGCCTGTGCGAATGGACACTTATGCTTATCCACCATCTCTAGCAACTCCACTTTGCAACAAAGATAAACACCCGCACTATGCACCACAGCGCTCCTTAAGCCATTCCAGTGCGTGTGCACGATCTGGAAGGCATAGTAGCCTCCACAGCTCAGTCCGCAAAGCAATAATATGCTCTATATTGAAGAGATTGACAATACCTTGTACCCGGAACCTCAACGACAACGCCAGCCCAGCCGTACTTCAAGAACTTATCTGTCCCTTGCGAATTGTTCAGGCGGTGGCCATCTGAGCCCGTGATTGAGAAGAATAGTAGACAAACATTTCTCCTTTCTAGCTGTACATGGCACGCGATAGTAGATAGGCTCCGTCGGCCCGTCAGTGCCTGAAGCATGCGTGTGAGGGAGATCTACATTGTAGTTAGGGCCTATCCAGTGACTGACGGCTTTCATGTAGACTTCCTTTTATATCTTATATGCCTTACGTTTGAGGGTGAGCTGATACAAGGGAAGCAGGCGATACGGTAGAAGCAGGCGATTCGTGATGTAGAGTGAAGAGTCTGTGTTGGACACCGCTTGAGATCTCAGGTCATTGCAGACAGAGGAGAAAGTCTCGCTATCGGAGTCACTATAGCTGTCATTGATATCGTTTTATGAGGTTTCTTATGGAGTCGATATATGGCGCTCTATGAATGCGGTAGAGTACAGACTCCAATAAGGTGGTCAAAAGTTGGGGCCAAATCCTTACATTCACCGTCGTGGAATGGATAGATGCTTTTGATGCACTGTGTATTTATGTCAATACTATCATTTGTCTGTATTTGCAAATGAGCACAATCTACAGGAGTTCCATGTTTACTTGGGTAGCAGACTGGATAGCTCCGAGAAGCAGTGATTCCCTGGGTCATCTTCAAAGGAGGCGGAAGTATAGACCATATAACTTTGAAAAAAGTGTGGAAAACAGACTGTTATATTCAAAAGCATCAAACCTCAACGGCATGTTCTTGAAGGTCAAAATACTGGAACTTTTCATTTCATTCTCCTGGAGTTCCTTGATACCTTGATGATGCTCGAGATCGACAGCATCTTGCACCATTTTTCAATGCCTTTGAATATTGCTCTTCCCTTGAGTCAACACTTTTGAATTCATGCTCATGGGGTTACTAAGGCATTGTTACATGTCCCAATGTTCTGCCTTACAGGATACTGCACGAAGCAATGAGGAAAGAGCATGAGATCTGCGAGAACCCTGCGGGAAACGATGACGCATGACTGATCAACTCCATCTCAGACATGATTCTGGAGGGACTTTACTCTGAAAGGCTTATGGTATGATATATTCTTCTCGTTTAGATGTAAAGTGACTTGTATAATATGTGTCTCGTTATGGAGTTTCGGTCCTCTGATTGGTTCGCTGAGTTGATCACGGACGATTGTTACTGTGTGTAGATTTGTAGACATTATCCAAGAACTGAGAGCATCACGGGAATGAAGGACAGTCCTACAATACCGGCCGATAAGGACTACAACCCTGACACTCGTGAGCGAGCTAGCGGACAGATTTGGTGTCCGCTTTGACAGGCACGATATTAGGTGCCGAAGCCGTGGCAATCAAAGTCTCCGCTAGTTGCTTGGAGTCACTCATTCGAGGAACCGAAAAACGTTGCCATCCAATCCCTGTGATCCCACCACGCCCACAGGTTCAGCTCTTTTTTAGGGCCGGGTCATGCCGCCAAGCCAAATGAGCCCTGCAGTCGATGGTCTGTTGGCTTTCAGCATGATGCAACCTCATCATACGGAGTACGGAGTACGACGTCAGAAAGTGGCGTGACCTCGGTACTGACAAGCGATCCGGACATCTAACCAGGAAGATTAAGCGAGTGATACCGCGCGGGAAGAGCTCGTCCCAGAAAAGGTGAGAACAATCCAAAAGACTTTTGTACCACGGCGCCGCGATGCATGAGTACACTTCCCCTACAGTCCCTACAAAGACGCCCACCCGTCGTGCACATAGTCGCCTCTTACCAAGGACAGCGATATCTGGAGAGGAGTAAATTGTCCAGAAGGTTGTACTCTGTAACAAAGAATGAAAACTTAATCTCAGTACACACAATTTCTATTGTGGAGTCTTTGCAATCAGACTCTTGGACCCAGGCGAGTGCATTGGCGTATCCGAGAGCCCAACATTTTCATCACTAGATGCTCGAGAATGCATGAAGGAAGAGGCTTTTAGCCACTCACAGGTTGCATACATGTGGATGCACGTTTAGAACCTAAGGTGGCGCTTTGGGGAGTCCCCTGGCTTCTAGGGATGGATAAATACATGTAAAGCACTTGCTGTACAAGTATTATCAACGGCATGGCTTCAAATGCTGTACCTGTATTTACCGCTCCGGGCTCCTACGTCGTTAACAAGATAATTTGCAAGGTGGGGCCCGGAACTGCCCCGGAGCCGCCCCCGGAAGATCCCTATCCTAGCGCCTGGAGGCTCGCTTAGGGGCTAATTTAGGAGCCCGAGGGGCCCCACCTTGCAAATTTTTTTGATAACGACTCGCTCCATCATCGAGATATGTTTCTACGCGGATCATTCACGACTCACTAAACCACAGGGACTAAAAGCCATCTCCGATCGACAACCTAGCCCAATCTTATCTAACAAGTAGGCCTCATGTTATTTAACGTTGGAACCAATTGGCGCACGGATCATGTAAGCGCAGGGATAAGGGTTCATTCAGGGACGCCGCAAGGAGCCGTCTCCCACGGAACTGTGAACACTAAAACCCACCGAAAATGAGTCATATTGAGGGCTGAATGATGAAAAAAGCTTTTTGTTGGTTTGAGACCAAATCTGGTAATATCCAAAATCGAAGATGATGGCTCTACGTTGATTACGGAAGTAGACACAATGTCTGTCTGAAAGTGGTGGGCCTGAAAGTGCTGGCGATCTTGCCGCACCTGCGAAATGACCTAGTCGATCTTGGAAACAAACTCGGGTCCTGTCAGCCTGTTCCTCCAGCCCGTGCTGGGAAAATAAGATAGCCCTAAAATCCTGCGTTTGGGATCATGTAGCGGTCTCAGCTGTCATTCGCTCCTTGTCGTTGTGGTAGGCTGGCCGATTGTGTTCCATCGCTTCCCGTGGCATCCAAGTACCACATATTAGATCCCTTGTCTGTGCCAGCCGACGTTCTCTACATCCTCTTTCATTCTGCGACTAAAGCGGCTTTCACTTCTTTGCTCGAAATCGTTCACATCTAATAAAATGGACATTGATGGCAAGACACCGATTGCCTGCAGTAGCTGTGCCAAAGCAAAAGCAAGGTGCGACAAGAAGGTTAGAGAGCTTATCATCCCCAATCAGCGCCCTAAAACCTTGTCATGAAGCACTTACTCCGTACAAGTTTTATAACTGCGATCCGTTGATTTTCAAAGCCTCTGTCCGTTTGGCTTCTTCTATCTGAAAGGTGTTCTAGATCATCAGCAGCCTCCGTTGATTGTCAGGGAAACGCAATACTAAACCGTGAACTCTCATTAGTTACCATGTACACGCTGCGCCATGAAGCACACAGTCTGCCAGCCAAGAACCGCTCGCCGTTCTGGCGACACCTCCAGTTCACTCAATCGACCGACCGAGAAGTCATGGGATCCTTCAATCCTTGAGCCTAGCGACAACATAGACACACTGGCACATTGGTCGACAGCACCCATCATGCCAACCTCAACGAACAATATTTCCGCAAGCCCTGCCGCTGACCGAACTTTCAAGCCCAGCCAACCACTGGTTTCGAACAATCATCCACTGAATACTTATACCAGCCAGAACTTTTTGCACTCAGCCTTCGAGCAATCGTCTGGAAATATCAACGTTCCATTATCGCCTGCAAAACAGACATTCACAGACATGGAAATTGGGGGTGAAGATGATACAGATGGTGACAATGATATGCTATTGATGGGAGGGATAGAATACCCTCTGGATTTCAGCGTAGCGCTTATGCCAGATTACCTGTTACCCATTAACGGATTGCCGAACAGAGAAAACCTATCGGATTTCGAGCCGCATGATACCTCAGCGATGCAGATGTCAGACTCAAGCCGAGCGTTCGGCTCACCCTTAGTAGCGCATCGGTCCGAGGTAGGATCGCAGTCTGATAGGACCAGTCCGGACTCTTGTTATACGTCTCCTGTCATTACCCTATCCATGGGCGAAAGTTCGGTTCAGGAACATGAAGCTGTGGTTGCGGCTCAAGATCGATGGTCATTTTTTCAGTGTAACTCTCCCATGGATCCTGGTGCTTGCCCAAAGACTGCAAGGATCCACCTTGAGGGACTTGAGGACACACTAGAGAGCGAAGACGCTTGGCTAAAAGGAGACTGGCAGCCACAACCCATCAAAGCACTGTACAAAGGACCCAGTCTCCAGGTCGAACCGTTTAGCAGCTATGCTAGAGAAAAGCTCCTCGCGGTCACGCAAGCTTTCCTTCATAAGGCATTAGAGACTCACCAGATTGACTCATCCAGGAAACGAAGTGCCGCATCTATAGAAGGCAGAGGTTTTATCATCCTTCCGCCTCCAATCGTTCTTGAACATTTCCTTAAAGCCTATGTACGTCGTTGTGAAACGTACTACGCTTGTATACCCGAAGGATCACTGAAACCGAACGAAGTGATGCAAGGAGGGAACGCTAGAGCGTCAAGCCTACTTCTGCTCTTGATGATCGCTCAAGGTGCCGCGGCAACATCGACCATCGAAGCTCGCTCTCTGAGCAGTGGTTTAACAGAAGCTTGCCGCATATCTCTGTACGATCTTATGGAGAAAGATGTTGAACTTGTTCAAAGTTTGATTGTGCTTCAATGTGGACTACTTTGTACTAATGTAGCCTCGTGGAGTGGGGACAAATGGCACATGGATGTCAGTTATTTCCGTCATTGGGTCAATTGATTGGCCGCGACTGACTCATACTATCAGACTGCCATGGGACAGCGGGGGATGTACATCTCGGTTTGTCACCATCTCAAGGATTGGCTGTCTTGGTTGAGCTTGACTTACGACTTCTCAGATGCTTCGGCAGGCAGACTTGCTGGACTTTCAACACGCAAGACCACCCATAGAGGAATGTCGTGCAAACCCAGCCAAAGCATGGAAGAAGTGGAAAGAGCAAGAAGGTAGAACCAGGTATGATACAGATGCTCCCCGCTATGAAGATTGACGCTGAAGTTTTGCTTTTTTAGACTAGTTGCGTCCTGGATCTTGGTAGATCAGGAGCTAAGCTTGTTCCTGGATCAAGCACCGTTACTGTCCCTCAGTTGCATCCGCACCACCATGCCTGATTCTGATCATTTGTGGGAAGCCAATTGCTCCAGTGAATGGCTGAAAGCCTGTGATCAGGCAAATGATGCCCCGAATAAGCCGCGCATGTCTATACGGGACCTTTTTAGTTTCTTCATGGACGGGGAGCTTGCAAACCCAAACGCTTGTCTCTCATCAATGCAACTTCGCCTTCTTCTCCACCCTCTACAGTCTTTGGTCATTCATTTACGGCAATTCCTTAGCTGTTTTCCAGATGGAAATGGCAACCGGAAACCACCTCAAGTCATGTCGAAGGCCACAACACTAGCGCGGCTCGAAGAAGTACATTCACTGCTGAGGCAATGGTACTGTCTTGCATCCCGCTGCTCACATAACGGGACTCACCTCAGCCCGGCCATGTCTGTTAACCTGGTCATCTACCACCTCATTAACCTGAACACACTTTGCTGCCTGCCTGAAATCGAGAGGATCGCTCGCCGTGAAGCTGCGCTGGATCGGTTTCAGCCCTCCTCAATGCTCAAACTTGACTATGCAGAAGACACAGAGCAGATATTCTTCCACTGCGGCCAGATCTTTCGATTGCTTCGATTGATAGCGGAAGACGACCGACCACCTTGGTGGCCAGCTGCTGTCTATCGCGCTGCTCTAGCTTCGTGGATGACCAGCATGGCCAACGCAAAAGCACGGAGCCTGCTGAGTAGTCTCGGCAGGGTTGCTCACCAAAATTTTGCTATTGATGACGTTACGCCCGAAGACCCTACTCTAATGCGATATCTGAATACTGGAGAAGGACAGCCAATGCTTTCAAAAGGTGATGGTACGATGGTGTCGTTGGAGGTACCGCAGAACACTTTGGTGCACTGTGTGGAGATGCTGAGTGAGAAGCATACGACCCGATTGCAAGACGGAATTCGAACTAAGCTGATCAGGCTTGTGGAGCGATGGAAGAAGTGGAAGGTCCAATGATAGGGAATATCAAAGACAATGTATTCCAGTTCGAGTATCAAATAACGAGGATACGAACTTTGCGATCTTGCGTTCGAGCGAAGATGGGTTATAGAGTTAGAAAGCGATTGATAGATAGAACGCGATTGGCTATTGAGACTGATTCAGTCTCAGCTTTATTTCCAAGCACTCCATTCACTTCAGAACTTATATAGAATTAGGCGAACCACCAATGCCAGGGAGAATAGGATATAGACCTATAATAGGGTCATAAACACGTGTTTGCTCTATGGTATACCCTATTACTACTCTATAATATGCCCTATCATGGCCTACTCCATAGTCCCAGTATGAATCTACTATCCCATGCACCGGTGGCAACCGGGCACGTTATCTTAAAAATAAAATTCAATAAAGGCCCCAGGGTTGCCCCGGAGCCGAGCCGGGAGATCCTCCTACGAGCGCCTGGAACCACTCTCGGGGAGCCTTTAGGGGTTCGCTTTGGGGGCTCGCTTATGGGGCCTCTCATTGAACTTTATTTTTAAGATAACGTGCCGGGTACGTTTAGCTTGGCGGCGGGACTCAGCCCTGTAAACGAACCCTCTACCAGTGCATGGGATACACCGGTCTATAACTCCATTATATACTAGTCTATCATCGTATTATAGGTCTATATCCTATTCTACTCGACGTTGGTAGTTCCCCTATATAACATCAGGTGTACGAGCCATCCGTTGAGCGCAAGTCTCGATGGTTCTGTTGGCATTGACTATCTCGTCCTCCCAAAAGCTTGCGACGCTAAATGGAAGGACCCTGCCAATGTATGGGATAAATTCGAAGATCAAATTTCTTTGGAGGCTCATCGCTCACCGATCCACGCGGCCAGATTTGTGAAGCCAAGTTGGTCAAGCAGACTGTCCTACCCTAAGCACCATCGGGATTGATGGAGTACCCCTACTTTACTAAACAAGACGCTGACTTTCGTGAAGCTGAACTTACTCCTAGTCAAGATATCTATAACACAAATTTATTAAGCTTGCCAAACAGAGCAATCTTAATACCGAGAGTTTTACCTTGATCGACCTCGTGGTTACTTTGTGATCGTCTCTGAACTCGACGTATCCAGCGGTTAATAAGACTAAAGATGTACTTAATGAGGTAAAAAGCTAGGACTAATAAGTGAAATGTCTCTTTGGCCAATTCGGATGGTGCTTGGTAAAATCATTACCTACTTCAGCAAAGTAGACTACTTGGCCAACTTGGCGTAAGACATTCACAATTTGCTGAGCACAACTTCAATGATAGAATCGTCACTTCCCGTTGGCTTGTGAATACTGGCGATCTTCAGTCTCGAATCAGCAGCTGCGACTAATTGAGCCCATTCATCTTCACTTCTTTCTTGGGAGTTTAACATGCTGAACATGTGCAAATCCATGTTCCTGAACGAAGCAATCAGTCAATTGCCATTCAAGCAGAAAAGTAAACAGAGCGGAGGTTCGTACCGTGTCCACTTCTCCTCGAGGAAGGAGTATTGCCCTGGCGGTAGTACTACATTCTCAACCATGACGATCTTTGAGTCGGCATCCATGGCCGGGACTATCTGCTGAAGAATCTTGATGGAGTACTTGTCTGACCAGTCATGGCAAATGTGTCGCATTAAAAATGCTCTACCGCGCACAGGCTGCGGCTTGAAAAAGTCGTGGGGCATGTAAGAGACACGTCCCTTGAATTCTGTGGGAAGGGTAGTTTCGGCCTGTTGCACTGTGTGTGGAAAATCCTGGACCACGAAGCTCAACCTCGGGAATTTCTTGGCTAGTTCAATACTAACGTGACCAGCGGAACCTCCAACCTGTATTCGCTACTAGTCAGTCAAACAATCTCATACGACCAAGGCTCAACACTTGAAAAGCTCCGTCCCTGAAGGAGAAGTACTTTGCAGAATCTACAATGAAGAGACGAACTCACATCTACCACGGTCGCACTTCCAAGTTTGTCCCAAGCGTACCCGTTGGCAATGTGGTGGTGCTGTAGACCAGGAGCCGTCCCAACGCCCTTCATCGCTCCGAAAAACCTTGCTTGAGGCACATCGTTATCCGCCAGGTACTTGAAGAAGCCCTCGGGTGCCGTATCCCTGAAGGCGACAGCAAATGGGCTCTCGCTCGGCTCCTGAGAATTGGGATATCGGAGCATAGCTTCTGTCCAGCTCGCGGACGTGCGATATGCCTCTTCGACGAAGTGGCCCACCCAATCCCACATCACAGGATCCTTGACCAAAATCGCCGACATAGCAGTGTGTACGACGTGATCAAGCCTGTCTTCACGGAAGATCCTATTCGTCATAGCTTGACGGATGACGGAGCTCACGCGATGTTCGGAAAGACCGGTCTTCTCCGCTATCTGCGTATACGTGGCACCTCCATCAAGAGGTACGGCTTGTGCTAGTTCAAATCGATAAATAACTTGGAGGACGGATATATCGATCATCTATGATTTAAAAGTCAGCATTAATGGGTTCTGTCCCAAATGGGCATATACCGGCTCAATTACCGGCCAGATTGTCCATTTCAAGCGCTCAACGGGTCCCAGAACCAAATCAAAAAGAGTCTTAGTATCTTCGAGGATCGATTCTCGCGCAAATTGGACCACGACCTCCTTTTCTGACTTGGGAAAGTCGGAAGGAGCGTTCGTATCGAACGAAGGCTGCGGGAGACCGCGAGCAATGAGGAAATCTTTGAGGAAGGCTGCGTTCTTTGATATTCGGTCTGAGATTTCTGTTAGGTCGTGTGTCTCTAGATGCATCTTGTCGATGGAGGTCGTAACGTTTGAGGTGTTGTAATTCATGTCTTGTCTCCAGGAAGTCGAATCAGATTGCTCCTCCTGGATCGAGCTCGAAGATTCCGATCTGTCGCGAATCATATATGTGAAAATATACTTCCATCAATACGAGCCCCTGGTCCACACCGAAAGCAAGAGATGGATGCCGTAGCGGCTTTGGGCGGCGGACTCGGAGGAAGCACGGCTTCGAAATTGTATGATTGGCTGATCCCGTTGCGGAAGTAGGTGCTCCGTTGAAATAACGAAAAGACTTTCCGTCGGACCGTAACAACTTCGGCCTTGCGCAAGCAGGCCGGCCTCACGCATTTCCAAAGTCACATACTCTCGGGTCTTGACCCCTTCATCGGAATGTGAGGGCCAGTACAACAGACTTTTAGTCGGCATTCCGCCAACCAATTGTTTCTCGGATCTAGGATCTACTTTCGAGCGACTTAGACCCTACAGTGTTCCACATTGATTCCGGGGTGTGGCCAGAGCGATTCTATCGTGGCTTCTGCGCCATTATCGTCTTCCTATCTCAGCCTTACTCAGAATAACATAATTCGTTCTGGTCGCTGTCAACCTCGTATGCTTGTCCAATTCGATCTGGTTCTATCTACTCGAAAGGCCAACCAAAGCCTTCTTCTACCTTATCATCATAGAGGTCATTGAATATTGATGTTGCCTCAAAAGGGACATCCATCTGTTCCCTTCGAAAATGAACTCAATGGCTCATGACGATTCGGATCCCTGTGCTTACAACAATGTCGCTGTTTTGGGGGTACGTCATTCTCACATCGATCTATGCGCGAGTCTTAAAGTCAAGTAAACACCCGACTGAAATAGTAGAGATAGGCAAGAGGAAATCTTGGTCCACACATCGTCCGGAGTCTCCTCACGACCGGGTTCAAAGTCACGATATTCAGCCGAACAGAATCCTCTTTTAAGCCCCCAATTGGAGTAGATTTCCACAAACTCGACTTCACGGAAATCTCCTTGAGCCGAGGCCTGCGAGGCCAAGACGCTGTCGTTGCCACAATTGCCAAAGATCGAGAGACTACCCTCGCACAAAAGATGATCATTGATGCTGCTGTCAAAGCTGGAGTTCAGCGTTTCATTCCTGCAGAATTTGGTAGCAATACTGAAGATCCAGCGGTCGTAGAACGGATCCCCATCTTTAAGAGCAAGCTTGCTATTCTCGATCATTTGAAAGAGGTGTCAGCGGCGAATCTCAATTTCTCTTATACGGCAATCTGCAATGGTGCTTTCTTTGACTGGGTAACACCTCCGCATCTCTGGAGTTCCCTTTCGAAAACCTCTGCCACAGATCTGGCGTCCCTCGAACCCTTCACGCAACACTGCTAACTGACGCCAGGGTCTTGAAAGCAAATTCCTAGGCTTCGACCTCCCCTCCCGCCGCGCAACAATCTACTCCAACGGCAGCACCCCCATCAACGCCACCACTCTCGCCACAATCGGTCTGGCAGTCGCCCGTGCCCTCCTCAGCCCTTCAAAAACAGCAAATCGCTTCCTCTGTATTTCAGAGCTACGAACTAAGCAAACGGAGATCCTAGCCGTGCTGGAAGCGCAGACTGGGACGCGCTGGAAGGTGGAAGAGCGAGATGCGGAGGAGACAAGGAGGGAGGGGTTGCGGATGTTAGGTAGGGGGGAGGGGGCTGGGGCGGGTATGCTGATCCTGGGGGATTTGTATGGGGAGGGGGTTGGGACTGTTGGGGAAGAAAGGTTGAGGGTGGACAATATGATTTTGGGGATAAAGAGGCGAGAGGTGGGGGATGTTGTAAGGGAGGTGCTGAATAGATGAGTATCCATCGATATATTGTTAGGTACATCTTTCACTCACCTTTCCTCAACTCACCTACAGTTATGACTGCTCCTCTGGGGTGGAAAGCACCGTGTTCAGCTCGATGACCTCCTGTGAGATTCACGTGCAGGCTTCAGATCACGGTCATAGAATTTCACACACCTTGTAATCTAAATCTAAAAGCGTTGTGTCCGAGTTCAACATTTTACCATTTATTAGCCCTGGGGATAGTCGAGGAATAAACCCGCGAGTTGAGTAGCAAGCTCGTTTTATTCCTAATGTGGGTGCGCTGCTAGCGGGTGTCGCCTCATGTACAGCGCTGAAGCAACAGCTATCACAATTCCCATCCCTGCCAGTCCTATACTGGTATACCAAGCGCTCCTGAATTGCCTCAGAAGATCAGTGCCATTCGGATCAATCTGCTTGGCCACTGTGCCTGCGATTCCCAGTCCCAAAGATATTGAATAATTGGTAACCGTCAAGACCAGGGACGCGGCAATACCTTGGTGTTCCTTGGGAACTGAGCCGCTGAGAATGATGATGGCAGATGGGAAGCTCATGTCCATGCCGAAAGGGATAATAAGGGTGGATACGAAAGTCTGGGCCCAGTATGTTTGGTCAACCGGCATGGTGGCCGAGAGGATTGGAGTAATGCAGAAGGCGACAAGGGCGAGGATCATAATATATGGTGTTGGGATTTTCGATATGAGGAAGCCAGTAACAACCGAGGCTATGATTCCAGTGACTGCTGATGGAGAGTTCTCTGCTGAAGCCAGAAGGGGCGAGTGGTGCCGGAGTTGTTGTAAGAATTGCCACATGTAGTATAGCCAGACGCCGAAGCTGGCCCAGCCTGCTGATGTTGCTGAGAGAACGAAGAGGACGGGGGCTGTAAGCGCTTTCACAGGGAGAAGTGGCTGTGAGACTCTGGCTTCGACCAAGGCGAAGACGACTAGAGAAAGGATGCCGAGTATCAAAAGAACGTAGACGTAAGGGTTCGGCCAGCCTACAGTTGGGCCTTGGTTCCAAGCAACGTTGATTAGCACGAGGCCACTTACTCCAGCGACCGCGCCCGGGTAGTCGAAGTGTTGCTTAACTTTGGGTTGCTTCTCTATCGGTTCTTTCGCGACGTCCTGTTCGGGAACGGTCCACGTAGTGAAGGCCGCTACTATAAAGCAGACAATCCCCATGATCCAATAAGCCCATGCCCACGTTGTACGTTGGGCAAGCAGCGAAGAGAAGGCCGCCCCGAGGATGTACCCCCCAGGCGCGCAGGCCCCGAAGAGGCTGAAGATCATGTTCTTTCGCATTCCGTTAGGGTATGTCCGCCCTAGCAACGCCAAGCCATTGGGTGTCAAGAAGGCAGGACCGATTCCCTGAAACCCACGGGCAATGGTGAAGAAGATGTCGTTGGAATAATAGCTTGCCCCGCAAAGTATGGACCATACTCCGTACCATGTGAACGCAGCAATGAATACACGCTTGTGGCCATACATATCACCAAGACGTCCGGCGATCAGGATAAAAGTTCCCGCAGTCAAGCTGAAGGATGCGACAACCCAGCTTAGTTCCCCAGGATTTTTCACGTTGAAATGGTCTCCAATGATGTGGAGAGGTGCCAATCCTTGGCCAATACCAGCTTGTGTTAGTAATTGAGCAGAGAGAATGGTTATGACGAAGGCGACCTCTTGGAGCAGAGAAAGTGAAGGTCTGTCGGATTTGAGAGAAACGATCTCGGTTTCTGAATTCTTTTCCGAGGCTGTTGAAGGAGAGGATGTTGGATCTTGGACGTCGAGGCCGTCTATTCGGGACTGTTTGTCTGCCATGATGAAAGAGGTATAGTACGTTACTTTTGTAATAGCAGCATCGAATCTTCAAATCTCTATGTATGAATTACTGAGTATCACTTCTTGCAGTTATCATGGTATGAGAATCAGATAGATTTGGTGAGGAAGATGCACAATTAGAATGAGCCGTAATGCATTATATTTAGGAATAAGGTTTAATACGACCTCGGCCTAGACGGGCGTCAAGAGACATCGAACAGCCTCTGCATTGGAACGGCTGACCCAAAGCATGAGGGGGTGGTGTGATGCCTTGATGATCGCGTTTGATATTCGCTCTTAAGTCCGAGATGCTGGCTGCGCTGGTGGCGTATCTACGCGCGTAAGAGCGAGATGCCGAAGCATTCAGCCTCCCCATTCTCATTTGCTCTTCTTCAATCAAAGTGTCCATATCCATGTCCATGTGCTAGCTGCTTGGTGGAAGCCGCTGAGGGTCCGCACTGAGTCTTTGCGAAATGTCCGTAGCGTGGTCCGTAGCGTGGTCCGTAGCGTAGTACCAAGTACGTAGCGCCCCGCTGCCAGGGTTCAGGTAACAACTCACTCCGTAGGGTACCAATTAGAACTAGCCAAAGTGTTGTGGTCCAGATCTCTAGAAGATAAGATTGCCGACTTGAATCCTCGATATTGGCCCTTTTTGACGCACCACAACCCGCCAGGAAGGAAGCGCGGCTTTGCCCTATCTGAATGGACCAACATGGTAGAAAATCCATCAGATCTACGAGTAGCGGGGGACTTGAGTAACAAGAGGGTGTAATGCATGTGGCCTGCCTCTGCGCTCCACTCATAGTATGGATACCTAGACTTTTCGTATGGCTGGAAAACCCCAATACGATGATTGATCACTTTCAATTTCAATGACCTTTGTAAATGATATGTAGCATAATTGTTAATGTGTGTAGTTATATGCTTATGAGTTAGATGACAAAATCCATGTACTTGCCAGGAACATAGTTCTAGGTGGAAGCTTTCGCGGGAGCAACCTCAACGTTCCCGTCGCTGCCATTGGCCTTCGCCATACCCTCGAAGCTAATCCCCTTAAAAACCTGCTCGAAATCATATTCATTCCACCTGACCTTAGGCCTCAGCCCCGCAAATTTCCAGACACCCTCAATTTTCCGATAGAAGTGCTCATTAGTAGCATGACTATGACCTCTTCTATCAACTTTCTGAAACGTGAGGTCCGTAAAGCGATTGTGAGCCGCTCGCAGCTGATGATGTCCGATGACCTCAGTATCAGAGATACGCTCCCACTCTGTCGCTCCTAGCAGATGCTGCGTCTTTATGAGAGGATCACCGAGGAAACCAGTGTCACTGATCATTTTGATGTAGGCTTCAGCTGGCATGGCTTCCCAGTGCCATCGCTCGTCCATCACCCCGCGATAATCGATCTAGCTTTGTCATCAGCCAGATGTGAAAGGTAAAAGCACACAGACCAAACAGAACCAATAGCGTGGGTGCGATGATAGCACGGAGTCTACCCCAGTCCTGAATTGCGATCGTGCGTAAGCTCTGCTTTTGTCGTTTCTCCTTTCGGCAGAGATCTCACCTTGGCGTCGTAGCTGTCACCCCAACCAAACATCAACGCCGTGAGCTGGAGATAATCTATTTGCCGTTGGATCGTGTTTAGTGAAACCCTGCTGGCTTATGAAGCAATGGTATCTTACCATCGAACGAAATGGTTTCAGCTTTTGTTGACGGTGGTGTACCCGGCGATTGATCTAACGCCATGTTCACCTTTACTGACAGGCAGAAGTCTTCGTGGAGGCAGATGAGGGTAGCTCGAGAACCATAAATTCAGTCCTGATATGCTGACTGTCAGTATTATTGCAGAGGGGCAAGTGATCTTTTTAAGCAGAGCTCTTCTCGGGTCTGTCTTTGTCATGTACTCCGGAAACCGTAATTACTCAGCCCGTACGCCCTGTTAAAAGCTAGTCCGACGATGGGGTCATGCTTGCATGTGTCCGTGGCCCTGTAGGCAGTCTATGATAACTGATTGGGTCCAAAATTATCCCCAATCTTGGCTTACGTGATACCTACTTTGGGTTGGACCGGTCCGATTTCGAAACCCTCTATCTCGACTCACAGATTCATGAAGGGTAAGAAGCTAGTTAGGCACAAAATCCAAGTCTGTAACAAGCTCTATGTCCCTGAGAATCTGTTAATACTATTGTCATCGAGGACTGAGTCTGACCATTATCTCGTGTACACGACCGACCAGGGAATCATTCAAATTTGGAAAGGGAGATCCTCAATACATAGATGGCAAGAGAATTTTGGAGATACGGATAAAGAGCGCGTAGATTGGGCAATAAATGTTATAGAAGTCTAGTCTTAACACCCGTCCACAATCCAGTATAGCCTTACCAGTATCCCTCTAACTGTCCAGTGTGTCCCCGTTAACATGCCTATTTCCATTCGTAATACCATTGCCATTCATGTGTTCACACTGGCACGCCGGCTCCGGTGCAACCATAAATGTGTCCATGAACTCTGTGAACGCTGCACCTCCGTCGAGACTAGTTATTAAGCTTATATAGCCATCAGGCCGCACAAGTGCCATAGCTCCGATAGAGGGATCAACGCCATGAGCGTTGTGCTCCCTCCCCTCCTTGTCTGTATAAACCCGGAATTGCCAGTCTGGGAAGGGCGCGGGCAGCGTAGCAAGATCAAAGTCATAGTGGCTGTCTGTGTGGATAAGAAAAAGGTCGACGACCCTGCCCTTGTTCTCTGGCATGGTGCGTCGAATGTTCTCAAAGGCCCACTCATTTGCGAACTCGTTGGAGTAGCGTGTCAGGACAGAATCGGCAGAGCTGAGATACCGAGCGCAAGACTGGAGGCGCTTTTGGCTGAGCGCGTTGCCTGCGAAGATGAAGAGGTGGAAGCGGCCCTAGGAATATCCCAGAGTCAGTATTTTAGTGTTCAGAGGGACAGCCGATATGCAATTAACGTGCAACAGGTGGGAAGGGCACCGAATAGGTGCTTTACTTACTCCCAAGACATGTCTTAGGACTTGGACTATAGGTGGGAAGGAGTTGATTCAGAAAGGTGCTCACGTTAGAGGGCATGTCGTCAAGTATGCTTGTTGCCGAGCCATCAATGTGGCGAATGACCGTGGGGGGGTACAATCGTTTCCCTGGTGTTAGGGGTTCAAGGCTTTTGGTATCGATTGGGACGTTCACATTGTAGTCAATCAATGCATTCTGTTCGTACCGTAGCCCAACCCCAGTGGTGAAGCCATGAGCCTTTTCATACACATCGTGGAATTGCTCATTGTTGTCCAAGAATTCCTTTTTGCCGAAGAGATGGGCAAACTTACGATCGAACTCAAGCAAGTCCTCTGCAATTTCCTTCCGCTCTGAATTGTAGGTTTGCAGGACTTTTGGCTCGATTTTGCCCTGTAGAACAAGAGCTAGCTTCCAAGTAAGGTTGTAAGCATCCATCATGCTGATATTCAGGCCCTGGGCAGCTTTTGGGCTGTGGGTGTGGCAAGCATCGCCCATGACGAAGACTCTGCCGCCATCGAAGAAGTCTCTCACGATCCGTTGTTTGATACGGTACTGGCTGATCCAGTGGAGTTTCTTGATGTTGCCTGTATACGGGACAAGGACCTCTTTAAGGCGAGTTTGAAGGACCAGCAGCAATTCCGTGTCTTTCCACTCTGTAGTCATCAAACGAGTCTCGGGCTTTTCAAACTGGGATTCTTCTACACCTCCAAGACTTGCAGCTTCCTTTGATGTAAGCTGGGTGTAGATACGATTTAAGCCTCCGCCATTCGGGATCATCATGATGGCACCAGCGGGAGAGCGGATTGCAGCCCGGCGGCGCCGGTCTGGGAAATTTGTTTCCAATTGCATATCAGCGACGACCCAGACATCATCATGACCGCTGCTATCTGACTCGATGCCCAACAGGCGTCTAGTCGTACTGCCGGCACCATCGCTCCCTATCAGATACTTGCACCGGTATATTGAAGTGATGTTGGTGAACTTGTGCTTGACTAGAGCGTGGATAGGGTAATTCGGATCGTCGGTGTATTTTAGATGAAGCAATTGAGTTGGACGATCGACATGCTGGCCCTTCATATGTAGGTCAAGGTCGAAGGCCTTCTCGGTCTCGCGCTGTGGAATGGCTAAGATCCATGGGTAGGGGGTTGCGTGGACGACCTCGGGTCCCACATGTGTTCTTTCTAACTTTTCTTGGACGTTCGGCGCCCAGAATGATGTCTCGCTGACATGATTGCCCTTGGAGTCGAGGGTGTACTGCAGATCGAGTGTCTGTAAAACTTCCTGCGTTCGAGCTTGCACCCCTGCACACGCGAGGGTTAGCTTCCGCGCGTCTAGTCAAATATTTTATGATCAAAATACTTGTGGACCACCTCGACCAGATGATAGCTAAGAGAGTAACGTCCAAAATGTCTGAGAGTGGGAGTGTGTGCAATAGTGATCCTTCCTCCCTCGAGAGGAGGAATGGAAAGAGTGGACCCAGTGGGTACTCGAGGGAATTCACCTCTCATTCTCACACATGAAGAACTGCAAAGAATGCAAAAAACCCACCTCCTGCCTGACCACTCTGGATGCGCTCCGCGCGCTGGTCAATTAATCGAAAGCTCACTCCGTATCTAGCTAATGTGACGCCAGCCATGTACCCTGCTGGCCCTGCTCCAACGACGAGGACATCGACCGCAACATCTTCCGAGGAGTACTGCTGATTGGTCATTTTCAATTTGTTAATATTCAGTTAACAAATTAGGATCTGGTCGAGGAGCAGATATTGTAAAATATCCTATTGATTCTTCATATATGCAATGACATCTTATTCATATTCGAAGAGCGGCCCACCTGGATTCAGGGTTCGTCCATAGCGAAACACGTTGTTCCAGTTGCTCTGTTATTCCCGCAAACTGCTTTGATATCTTTCTCTTGGTGGCCAAGTTCATGGTCCGAAGTCAGGACCATCGGGGTGAAGGCTCCGTCCGCATGTTACATAGGCTTACAGGAGTGGCGGACATGGCAATCCGAGATTGCGGACTCGATATCCGAGTCTACGCTATCCCGTTTTTTAGTGCAATCCTGCCGGTCTTCAGACAGGCTAGAGACTAATTCCGGACGGTGGGTACGACGATTGACACACATCCTCCAAAGTCTGTTATAAGGTTTGGTCATTCTGCAGAGTTGCTCGGCAATTTTTTTTAGTGACCCTCAAAACTGTGGTATCATGGAAATTCTATTGTTTGGTGATCAAGAGGCGGATTGCCAGGTCTTACTCAACCATGTCTTTTGTCTCAAAGAGAATCTGGTCCTCTCATCGTTCCTAGGACGTGTAAGTATTGCGCTCTGTGAAGAAGTGTTTCGTCGGCCCCATCGACCCCAGCACGAGGCAATTCCCATTTTCAACTCGGTACAGGAGCTGGTGGAACGTCATTACGCGAGCGGCCAGTCGAATCTTGCGGTTGAAAGTGCTATTGTCTGCCTGGCCCAGCTGTCACACTTTATATGGTGAATCATAAGGCTCGCATGACATATAAACTTGGGACTAATAAGCTGAGTAGTCACTTTGAAGAGTTGCCATCGAGCTATCCCAATTCTTCTTCATCTGATATCTCTAGCTGGCACATTTTAGGAGCAGGCACTGGCTTGATTGCTGCTTCAGCAGTCGCATCCGCAAATTCTCTGATTACGCTATTACCACTAGCCGTCGAAGCTGTGAGAATTGCTTTCCGCACAGGATCCTATGCCGGAGATGTTGCAGGGCGGCTAGTAGGGCTTCGCGATGTCGACAGCTGGTCCACAGTGGTCGCGATATCAGATAAGAAAGCAGCAGAAATCGCATTAGAGGAATTGAACCACATACATGTAAAGTATGCCTCTTCTTCCAACGATGTCCTGTTGCTGATCTCATTAAGGGGACCGCCCTCTCCAATCAGACATGGATCAGTGCGTATGCGCCCAATACTATCACCATCAGTGGCCCGCCGTCTAGAAGACGCCTGTTGGCAAATTCAGGTACTTTTTCAAGCGCACAACAGTGGGACATCAGCGCCTGTGGACCCTACCATGCGAGCCATCTGTATTCGATTGAAGATGTTGACGAGATCATTGGCGCCAATTCCCGAGCAGTGTTCGGTCAGTCAAAAGTCCACTTCCCCGTCCATTCAAGTGTCACGGGTAAGCCATTTGCCACATCGTCTCCCGATGATGTGCTCAAACAATGTCTTGCTGAAATCCTTCGCAAGCCATTGCGCTGGGATAGAACTCTCGAGGAATGTGCTTCTGGCTCTCTAACTGCCCTGAATTCCACATGCAAAATCCACACCATCGGACCTTCGGATCTCACTAGCAGTCTTATTTCTGCTGTGAAGTCATCTGGAGATGTTCAGGTCATGACTACGGACCACCACTCCTGGTTGTCGGCCCAGTGTAACATTACTCCTAGCACAGTAAAGAGCTCGACTTCAGACATAGCCATCGTAGGAATGGCAGGTCGATTCCCTGATGCGGCGGATCATGAAAAATTCTGGGACCTGCTCGAGAAGGGTCTTGACGTTCATCGAGAGATTCCAAAAGATCGTTACAATGTAACAACGCACACTGACCCCACATTGCGAAGGAAGAATACGAGCCACACACCGTATGGCAACTTCATCAAGGAACCTGGTCTGTTCGATGCTCGATTCTTTCAGATGTCCCCACGAGAGGCTGCACAAACAGACCCAATGCAAAGACTGGAGCTGGCTACTGCCTATGAAGCCATGGAAATGGCTGGCATTGTCCCTGGACGCACAGGGTCGACGAAGCATGATCGCATTGGCACTTTCTATGGAATGACGAGTGATGACTGGCGTGAGATCAACGCAGCGCAGGACATTGATACGTACTTCATCTCGGGTGGGGTGCGTGCGTTTGGTTCAGGCCGCATCAACTTCTACTTCAAGTTCAGCGGGCCAAGCTTCATTGTCGACACCGCTTGCTCATCCAGTTTCGCGGCAATCCAGCTTGCCTGTACCTCACTCCGAGCTGGCAACTGCGACACAGCATTCACTGGCGGTGCAAATGTTCTCACAAACCCTGATATCTTCTCTGGACTCAGTAGGGGGCATTTCCTTAGCAGGACTGGGAATTGTAAGACTTTTGACAATGACGCTGACGGTTATTGTCGGGGTGAGGGAGTCGCTACGGTGATATTGAAGCGTATGGAGGATGCCCTGGCCGACAAGGATCCCATCCTAGGGGTTATTCGAGCCACAGCCACTAATCATTCGGCTGAGGCTGTCTCGATCACGCATCCTCATGTGGGAGCCCAACAATCTCTTTTCAAAAAAATCTTGCGCGAAGCTAACACCAACCCTCGTGATGTGAGTTATGTTGAGATGCACGGAACAGGAACCCAGGCAGGTGACGCGGTGGAGATGGAGTCTGTCTCGAGTATTTTCGCCCCGAATGTTCTACGCCGCTCTCCAGCGCAACCCCTTTATCTTGGATCTGCTAAGTCGAACATCGGCCACGGGGAGGCAGCGTCTGGAGTGTGTGCTCTCATCAAAGTCCTCCTCATGATGCAGTACAGCACGATACCCCCACATTGTGGTATAAAGGGGATCATGAATAAGAACTTTCCGAATGATCTCAAGGCTCGAAACGTCAGGATCGCAACAGAAAAGATTCCCTTTCCCCGAACCCCGGGCGAAAAGCGCCTTGTCTTCGTCAATAATTTCAGTGCTGCTGGTGGCAACACTGGATTGCTACTGGAAGATGGGCCCGAGAGAATGCCTGCACAGAGTCAAGATCCACGGTCCTCCCATGTCGTGACAGTCTCTGCCAAATCGCTCGCCTCATTCAGAAAAAATATACAGCGTACCCAGTCTTACATTGGCCAAATCTCAAATACGGACCTGGCAAGTCTTTCCTATTCCACCACCGCCCGTCGTATCCATTACAACTACCGGGCTGCTTTTGCTGTCTCAGACGGCAAGCAACTTGAGCTAGTACTTGCAACTATGAAGAATGAGAATTACAGCCCAGTCCCACCAGAACCGCCTCAGATCGCTTTCGCTTTCACGGGCCAAGGATCACAATATACTGAGATGGGTAAAAAATTGTTTGAGACGTCCAAAGAATTTCAAACAGAGGTTAAGCACCTCAACCGGCTCGCACAAGCTCAGGGGTTCGCTTCGTTTCTAGTCCTCATTGATGGGAGTGTTCAGAACGTCAAGAATTTGTCCCCTGTTGTCACGCAATTAGGCCTCGTATGTGTGCAGATGGCTCTAGTTCACCTGTGGACTTACTGGGGTCTCAAGCCCAGTGTTGTCATTGGGCACTCACTAGGCGAATACGCGGCGCTCTACGCCGCAAAGGTTCTTTCTGCCGCCGATACTATATTCCTTGTTGGCACAAGAGCACAGCAACTCGAAAGGGAATGTACCCCAGAGACGGTATGCCCTCCAAATTCTAGTTGAATTCGTCTGTTTCTTCAGATCCAAAGCTCCCCATTCCCAGCTCATCTCAATCAAGAACCACTCGAATTCGTTTCCCAATTATTCAAACACTTCCTTTTTTTCTAAAGGTCCTAGGCAGAGTGTTTCGATCACTCACCAAGTGGAGAATGGTTGATGCTAACTGAATACTATAGCATGCCATGTTGGCAGTGAAAGCCTCAGATGTGGTAGTCCAGAGAGCTATCATTGGAAGAGATATCGAGATCGCCTGTATCAACTCGGAATCTGATCTTGTTCTGTCCGGCTGTCGATCAGAGATTGAATCTATCTCCTCGACGCTCCGCGCCGATGGCATCGAGTCTCAGAAGCTTAATGTTCCATTTGCCTTCCATTCGAGCCAGGTAAACCCTATCCTAGAGTCATTTCGAGCCGCAGCGGACGCTATCAAGTTTTACTCCCCAGAAATACCTGTCATCTCGCCACTTCTCAGTGAAGTTGTACATAGCTCTGGGGTTTTCAATTCAGACTATCTGGCCCGTCATTGCAGAGAGATGGTCAACTTTCGAGGAGGTCTCGCTGTGGCCTTCGATGAGGGCACAATTAATGGAAAGACTTTGTGGATAGATATTGGAGTCCATCCAGTCTGCGCGGGAATGATCAAGTCATCTTTGGGCTCGTCTGTGGTCGCAACACCCTCTCTTCGAAGAGGGGAAGACCCTTGGAACACCATTGCAAAGACGCTGTGCACGCTTTACTCATCAGGAGTCAATATCGACTGGTCTGCTTACCACCGAGATTACGAATTTGCTCTGCGGCACCTTCCATTACCAATTTACAGCTTTGATGAAAAGAACTTTTGGTTGCAATATGTAAATGATTGGACTTTGACCAAAGGTGATCCTACAAAGCCTGCACCAGTCATCGCAGTGCTTTCCAAGCTCTCCACTACTTCAATACATCGAGTGGTCCGAGAAGATATCCAGCAAAAGAAGGCAACTGTAGTCGCTGAATCAGATCTTGCGCATCCGCCATTGCGTAAAGCAGTGGCTGGTCACTCGATCAATGGCACGGGCCTGTGTCCGTCATCCCTTTACGCAGACATGGCGTTGACGCTTGCGAATTATACGTACAAGTTACTACGACCAGCGGTTGAGCAGGTGGCTATGAATGTTCGCAACATGGCGAATCCTGCTCCACTACTTCTGAAAAGTCTTATTGAGCCACAATATCAGCTTGTCCAAATAACAGCCACAGTCGATCTAGACCGTCAAGAAGCTGCGGTGGAGGTGAGTAGCTTGTCGGACAATGGTGTTAAAACCATTGTTCACGCGAAGTGCGTTTTGGCGTTCGAAGATGCTTCGGAGTGGGCCTTGGAATGGGACAGGAGCGCTTTTCTCGTACGAACGCGTCTGGATCACCTTGAAAAGAATTGCCTGGATGGAAAAGCGCACCGACTGCTGAGGGGCATGGTCTACAAGCTCTTTGCATCACTGGTTGATTATAGTGAATTATACCAAGGCCTGAAGGAGGTCATTCTCGATACCGCTAATCTCGAAGCCAGTGCCCAGATTGAGCTCCAAGCTAGCTCCCAAGACGGGACCTACTACCTACCACCATACTTCATTGACAGTATAGGGCACCTTGCTGGGTTCATCATGAATGGAAACGACGGGCTCGATGCCAAAAATCAGGTCTTCATATCCCACGGTTGGGAAAGTATGCGGTTACCCACGACATTACAGGCCGGGAAGAAGTACCATTCATGGGTCAAGATGCAGCCTCTCACAAGTGGTTCAAAGGTATTTGCGGGTGACGTCTACCTCTTCGACGAAGAGAAAAAGGTCATCGGGGTTATTGGAGGGCTCAAATTTCAATGCATCCAACGCCAGCTTTTGAATACCTTCATCCCGCCTGCCAAAGCCAAAATTACTCAAGCAAATGTTCCTCGGTCATCCCAGATCAAATCCCAAGGACCGCGCGATACAACCATTAAGAATGCTAAATTTGAGAAGGTTAGGCTTCGGCCTGCTGCGAAAGTTTCTTCTGTATCCGATGTACCAGCGCGAGCGCTCAATATCATCGCGCGCGAGGTCGGGGTCGACATTGAAGAACTCGGAGACGCAGTGCGGCTTGTTGATCTTGGAGTGGATTCTCTGATGACTTTAACAATATCAGGCCACTTCCGCGAGGAGCTCTCGCTTGATGTTGAAAGCACACTCTTCGCTGATTGCCCGACTGTTGGGGATCTCAAGACGTTTCTGTCATCAAGTGACAACGATGCTTCTCCTGAGCACTCGAGCGACGACACCGACAGCACCGCAAATACAGGCTTGACGACGCCTGATGGGGACAGCCCCGCAATGAAGCCATTCAGTGTTAGCGAGGATGATTTGGTATCAGATGGGCAAAATGTCATCTCTATTATTCGCAATACCATTGCTGAGCAGATGAATCTCGACCAGGAGGAGATTTCGGAGACGACCGATCTGTCAACGATGGGCATGGATTCACTGATGTCTTTGACCATCCTGGGAGTTTTAGGCGAGAAAACTGGCCGTTCTTTCGAGCCTTCTCTGTTTGCCGACAACACTTCGATCGCGGCTCTACGTAGGGTTTTAAGAGCCAGTGCTGAGCCTGTTGTCCCGCAGGTGAAGCACTCCTCAATCTCCTCTGAGAAGCCAGTAACGGTCCCTGTGCCCCTACCTCGCGTCAAATCCATACTCCTTCAAGGACACACAAAGACAGCTACTCAGAACTTGTTTTTCTTCCCTGACGGTTCAGGCTCGCCTACTTCGTACTCCTTCATACCCCCAATATCTCCCCAGTCGCTCTGTGTTTACGGTCTGACCTGCCCTTTCATGAAGAATCCAACTTCTTGGACCTGTGGCGTACAGGGTGTCACGAAGATGTACATTGAAGAGATTCTCCGTCGCCAGCCTGAAGGCCCTTACCTCATTGGCGGCTGGTCGGCAGGTGGGGTTTTCGCGTTCGAGGCCACACGTCAATTCGCAATCATGAAGAAAGCCAATCCTAAGAAAAATTACGATGTCGAAAAACTTCTTCTACTCGATTCGCCATGCCCGGTTGCTCTAGAGCCATTGCCTTCTCGCCTACACATCTTCTTCAATAAGATCGGTTTGCTGGGCGACGGGAATCCAGCACGCACTCCTAGCTGGTTATTGCCGCACTTCCAAGCTACCATCGACGCCCTCAAAGCCTACGAACCCGTCCTCATGAAAGATGATCCATATGACGCACCCGAGACCTTGCTCGTCTGGTGTACTGATGGTGTGTGCAAAAATCCTGGGGATCCACGGCCGCCACCGCAAGAAGACGATGTAGATATCATGAACTGGCTGCTGGACAACCGCACAGACTTCACCTCGAATGGTTGGGAAAAGCTACTCGGTGCTGGGAAGTGTACTTGTACTACGATACCTGGAAATCACTTCACAATGATGAGAGAACCTATTGTAAGTTCTGCTACAAATGTCTTCCTGTTGAAGTTTCGTCTAATCAAATTTCACAGACTGCGGAACTACAGGGCAAGATCAAAGAAGGACTTGGACTGTAGATCGCTCTTTGATTTTCACGGCGAAGAAAGTGCCTCTGCTGGATGAGACCTCTATCGGACGTTTCTGCGAGAACGAAGCGAAGACTGATAAAATATTGATCTCCTTACATGACATTAGAAATTAGATTTATAGATCATGAACACCACCATCTTTGAAACCACAATCTTTACACTAATTTCCATAATTCTGCTGTGACTTTTCTGAGCTGTTTCAAGGCCTCAATGATTGTTTGGATCTATAGTCCTCGATATACTAACCTCAACGATAATGCTTATGCTTGGATAGCTGAGCCCCGTGGAAATGGCTTGAGCAACGTCTATTGTATTCCGATCGGCGTGCAAGTATGCCTTTGTAAACGCTAATCATGCAGAGGAAGGTGTAACCCGCTTCGAAATCAACCTTTTGCAAGCATGCCAGCGTAGGTGCTCGCCTTTCTCGCGAGAGATTCTTCTCCGAATTCTAAAAAATGCATTGTCATTCGCGCCTCTGCTACAAAGGCAACGGCAATGCAGGAACGCTGTCTTCCACTCGAATCAATTCGGATCAGCAAGGGTGGGAAAATCGAAGTTTTTAAAGATGCTTTGATGGAGCAAAGGGGATTTCGTTGGCGTGCTGTATGGGAAATCGTGGAATGAGAAACCTTTCAGCGGGCTGGCAATTGGAAAACCAAGATAGCTGGAAGAGCGTGTTGAAGGCTTTTATCGTCCAAAGTGATGCCAATGCAGACAATGGTATCTCCTGGGCGTCTCATGCTGCTGTAGAAATGTTCTATCCTCTATCCAGTACAGGAGTTCTTCGCGGGCATAGACAGCTTTCATCTCATGACTGACTGAGCCAAGCGAAAAGATCAGTAAGGATTTCTTCGCCACGAACCCTGGAATCAACCAAGACAAAACTCTAACATCCAATATACCTACCAACCAATATACCAATCACCATGACTGTGACAGGTCGACTGGTTATGCTCGGATCTGATGCCTTTCCGAATTAGACTTTGCGTTGCAAACGCCTGCTTGATTGCAGAGGCTAACCCTACATATCTCATCCATTTCGTCTCTGATGTAATTAGTGGTCTAACTTTGTTTTAATGGAACACTGGCGTATCTTAAAACACTCTCAATTGTCTCCTCAGCCTCACTTTTTGCTCGAGGTCCTGTATTCATTCTCTAGTCCTTGCGTGGAAAAGATGTACGCTCTGTCCTCTTGAGATCAAATACACCCAAGAGCACAATTATGATAGGCTTCCCGTTGACATTCAGAATGGATGTTGTTGTTGTTTAGGAAGGTCTATGGAGTTGAGACTATTTGACCCCCTTGCCAAGAGCCACTAGGCCCAAATCCAGAATGGATGTTGTTGTTGTTTAGGAAGGTCTATGGAGTTGAGACTATTTGACCCCCTTGCCAAGAGCCACTAGGCCCAAATCCAACGCTCCCCTTTGGGCCTTGCTGGCGTTACCTCGCCGTCGCT